>ERZ1034739.407-NODE-407-length-9927-cov-64.026540_pt1 | contig 9927 bp, 6 predicted proteins | sample MGYA00520636_ERZ1034739 | MGnify/ENA primary metagenome ERZ1034739 (study PRJEB33766, sample SAMN09781703) | gut metagenome | biome: gut microbiome | host: Homo sapiens | place: Madagascar | study: EMG produced TPA metagenomics assembly of the PRJNA485056 data set... | reverse complement strand
CTGTACCTATATCAAAGGCGATAATTAAGCAGGTTCAAGTGCGAAATGTAAGCTAATAACTCTTTCCCTGCGCCTTATTTCTTCATTTAGGCGCTCTATAATGTTAGAGGTGCGCATCTTGGTTTGATGATGTACTGGTAACCCGTAAACAACACACGCCCCATCAATGCCATTCTCCATGCAATTCATGACTTTTACATATGTTTTCTCAGAATGATTTTGGGGCCAGTACAGAAAAGTATGGGATCACCAAAAATTAACAGATCAATATAAGATCTGAAATTAAAAAAATAAAGGGGCTACTTGTATAATGTTAATAGTAAAAAAACAACAAGAGACCCAATATAAATAGTACTAATTCTTTACCTTTAGATCAATATATTCCTGTTAATTATAGCAAGGGAATGCTAGCTGTGCCTACTTTTGTAGATATCTTTGAACAAACGCATGTAAAAGTTAGCTCAATACTTAGGAATAAAGGTACATTACAAAAAGCGGGTCAATCATTTTCTTATATTCCCGGTAGTGTTAGGTAGCACCGGTCTGTACCGCTGCCAAGGTTATCCGGCCATTTATCCATTGACAGTGTCCCAACCCGGAGCTACAGGAACGCCAACGGGGTGTAAGGACACCCCGGGTCTACAATTGTAAAAATGGACCATCGTCTATACTGAAAATGCATTTCTTGCTGGAATGTGCAAACTCAACAAGGCGAAGACCATACATGAATTATACATATACCGAATCCGACGGACAATTGGCGTTTTCAGAAACGAGGTTTTCTTTAAGCATCCCATCCCGGCTGGATGGATTCAATAACTCCGACACGACAGTAAGCAGGTCTGTTTCCGGTCGTGAGGTGTTTTCTTAAGTGGCAAGCTGGAACTCGCGGAATCGGATCGCATCTGTCCTGTCTGTGGCGGGAGGATGCATATCAACGGACACATGGAGCATGTGCTACGTCATCTGTGCTTCGGCAAAAGCCTTTCCGTGGTACGTTTTGACCGGGTACAGCTTGTCTGCCGCTCTGGGTACTCCCATATGCAGATGGTGCCGTTCAAAGCGGATGGGTACCAGATATTCGTGGAGCTTTGGCAGTATGCCCGTGACCTTCAGGCGCTTGGGACCTACACGTTCAAGCAAGTGGCAGAGCTTACCGGGCTTGGTAAGAACGACATAGACCCGAAGCGCCTGAAGGATCTCTACACCATCGATGGCACGAAACTGATCCGTCTGGAGAAGCCTGCAAGGATGCTCGCCATAGACGAATTCAAGCTCCATAACGACCACCGGTACACTACCCACACCATAGACCTTGACACGGGGCATATCCTCTTGTTCTCCCATGGGAAGTAGCTGTGGCCCTCAAGAAGACTCGCTACATCCTTATGTCAAACCGCAGCACTCTTCAGGCTAAGGACGCGCAGGCCAGGACACGCGAAACGATCACACGTGTAGGTTTCATCTTCCCAAAGGAAGCGTATGTTCGGAAGGAGGGCTACGAGGCAAAGTATGATGAACTCATCAGCCAGAACAGGCTGCTGTTTACGCTTAATCTTGTAAAGGTGCGGCTGTTCCTTGCCCATACCAGTACCGACGAAGCTCGGATGGCGGATGATATCACCTAGATCATGATAACCTACACAGCATCCGGGAACAGTCACCTTCGGTGGTTCGGCAGGCTTCTTGGCAATCACTTTGAGGGCATCATAGCCCATGCAACTTACAAAATCTCCTCCAGCAGGATGGAGGGAATTAACAATAAGTTCAAGGTCTTACGGCGGCAGGCTTACGGTCTTTCAAATGATGATTATTTCTTCCTCAGACTATTTGACACAAGCCAAAAGAACTACGTCCGTAACCCGCTATCCCATAAGATTTGTGATTGAGGCAAAACTTGAATTAAAATATTTATGGTAAAAACTACTCAAAAATAGAACAATATCCATGTGGCGAGAGCCCCCAAAAACTCGCGCCACCCTAATGCATAAAATGTTTAAAACCGACCACCTTAAGGCACAGTAACTTCTTAGTTAGAAGCTTAAAATTTATTAGAAGTTTAAAATTTGCCACCCTTAATATTTCTTATCTAAGGACAAGCAAACCTAAGAACAAGCTTTAAGCCTTGACGCGAGTATGCAAATAAAACCTTGGAGATAAACATGATTTCTCTTACCCCCTCCTCAAAACTCTTAACCAAGTTAGCTTTAAATGCCTTTATAGCTGTAGTAGCCGTGGCCTCTCTAAACGCTAACGCGGAAATAATAACCCCTGATGCAAACACGCAAATTTTTACTTCTGGCTTTGCGGTAAGCTCAGCTTCCACAGATGAAGGTCAAGCTACAACTTCAAATAATCTTGATAGTGCCCACACTAAACAAGTTTCTTCAACTACAACTCAAGCTTCCAAACTTGGACAAGTTGGTAGTTTAAATATCATTGCCGGCGAACGTCCACAAAATATAGTCGCTTACGTAAAGAAGACTGACGCTTATAGCTACTTAATCTCTGACACTATTTTAGTAAAGTGCCAAAAAGACGTTGCTTGCGTACCTAGCGCTTACAATCCTAACCGTTTAGGAAGCTCTAACCTTTACCAGATTCAAGTAGCCGATTATGCTGCTTGGGAAAGCGCGATCGCAGAACTCAAGAACTTACCACAAGTGCTTAAGGTAGCTCCTAAGTACAACTACGGCTCGAAACCAAAATTAAACTAACGTTAGCTACTCATTTAAACCAAGGTTTAGTTCAGCCTTGGTTGAATTAAGCCTTGGTTAAGACTCACCATGGTTGTGTTTAGCCATAGTTAAGTTAAGCCTTGATTGTAACGGTAATTTAACTTCTGCTGATTTAAGATTTAAGCCTTATTTTGGTAAGTTTGATGGGTATTAGTTTTGATGGATATTAGTTTTTACGGGCATTGGTTTTAATCACCCCTACTAAGCATGGTTTAAAGAACGAATCTAATTAAGTATGGCTATGGCCAAGTCTTATTGAGTTTACTTAGACTTTGGCCTAATACCGAGCCCGCCTAGCACCAAGCACCTCAAGTACTTATTGCTTTGCCAAGTACTCATTACCGAGGACCTACCCCCAAGAACTAAGCGTAAACTTGCCGTTACTTTAGGCCAAAAACTTTAACCACTAAAAATACAACAAACACAAAAAATATAACTAAAACGATAAGTATAAATACAACAACTCGCTCTACATCAACTTGTTCTTGAGCACACTTAAAAACAAGTCGCCAACGACCTTAAGGTAGAGCCTTAAAGGAATGCATATGCAAAGCACACTTCGCCTCACTGCTTTATCAATTTTAATGGTTGCGACCTTAGGGCTCATAAGCTGCGGTGGTAGTTCTAGCAGTAGTTCAACTGAATCTAATATCACTCCCCCTACTCTCGATCCTGACCAATGACAGGACCAAGAATCAGAACCTGATCCCAATAGTGTGAATATTAGAGTTGCCAGCATCAGCCCTAATAAAGATCTGCTAGCAAGTTCTTCCGTCATTCTTAAAACCTGGAATATCGAGACTCTTAGGGCAGAGCATGGCACCTTGACCCCATTTGAACCAACTGATTCTGCAAAGGCCCAATCTTTAAACGCTAATTCTGCCTTAAGTGCAAGTTCGCCCCTAGAATCTAAATCTACCCTTTCTACCATTAGCTCAAGCTCAACCTCAAACACGAGCTCTACTGACAGCAACGTAAAATATTGGACTTATCAGCTTAACGAGAGTTATTTGGATGACCGCAACCTAGCGTTAGATTTTGTAGAAAGCTTTTTGGTAACGGATGACTCTGGACAAGTTTCCACCATGTACCTAGACTTGAGCCCAAAAGACTCACTTATCAAATACCAATGGCATCTATACAACAACAGCAAAGTGGCAACTGACCTTGGCTGTGCTGTTTGCCAAGTTCCAGTAAAAGGCTTTGATCTTAATATTCTTACAGCTTGGCGCCAAAAGGACCAAAAAGGACGTAATATCACCGGTAAGGGCGTAAAAGTTGCCGTAGTTGATTTTCCGGTCGACTACCGCCACGAGGATTTACAAGACAATATTTTTACCCCTAACTTTAGTCTGTCAAACATTGATACTAATGCCATCAACCGTGATGTAACTTACAACTTACTTCGTAATTACTACTCGCTTCATGGGACTAAAGTTGCGGGCATTATCGGCGCCGCTGCTAATAATTTTGGGGTGCGTGGCGAAGCCTATGACGCTCAAATGTATTCCGTAAATGTCGTCGATAGATTTGTGAGTGATAGCTCGTTTACGGAACGGGATGTTTATAGCTACTTACTTAACAATAGCGAAACTGATGTAGTAAACGAAAGTTACGGTGGCGAAACTATTGTCAACTACGATGAAAGCACTGTGCTTAGCCTCGACGCGCTATATGAAGCCAACATCCCAGTTGTAAAAGCTACAGGTAATGGTTTTTCCCAAAAGCTCTATAATCTACCTTTTAACGTTATTTCTGCTTCTTATAAAACCTGCGATAAACTCAGTGTCAATTGCGACTTTGGGCAAATTGACGCCGAAAGCTCCCATCCTGACACTATTGCGGTCGTAGCTGCCGACTCGCGAGGCCAAAAAGCTTCTTATTCTACAACCGGTTCTTATATCTGGGTCACTGGCTTTGGTGGTGGCGTGGGCGTTGAAAACCAAGATAGAAAATATTCACTGCCAGCAATTGCGACTACCGCTAGCCACTTTAATTGCGAAGAACTCCCGACCACTTATGTAAACGGCTCTAGTATCACAGGCCTTTTAGGCTACGACACCGCAAATGGCAAATGGCGTACTTCCATTGATCCGACTTGTCATTACACCGCGACCATGAATGGTACTTCCGCCGCCACGCCTTCTGTCACCGGCGTTATTGCTTTACTTAAACAGGTAAATCCAAACTTTACCGTGCCACAAATCAAGTACATACTAGCCGCCACCGCCCGTAATGACCAAGATTTTTCAAGTTTAAGTTACTCTGAACCTAAAATGTCCTTATCTCACGGTAATTTTGTTAGTGACCAAGGATGGTTTACTAACGGCACCGGCATGCGCTTTAGTAACTACTACGGCTTTGGGGTCGTTGATGCAGGCGCCGCAGTTACCCTTGCCCAAAATTGCGCTAACGATGAAGAATGTGCTTTAAGAAAAGACCTCCCATTAATTGTGGTGAATGCATCAGCCCCAAACTGTGCACTTAAAGATGCAACCCAAGGTCTATATGAATGCACCTTTACCAACTTAAAGATTAAAGATGAAGACGGAGGATTACAGAGCTTTAACGGCGAACTTGAAATCGAACATACTGCCATCAATATTTTTGGGTTAAAGATGGTTCACAATACTAACAAAAGAGCCGGTTTTTGTGCCTACAACCCTTCAAGCAAAATGAGCGACGCCTATCCATTTGATGGTTCTTTCTATCACTATGCTTTAAGTAACATCGCTATAAACTTGTCATCACCAAACACCCCAAATACGATTTTAAAGGCTCCGTTATCTAATTGGTTGTTTGACCGTCAATTTTACGATGACTCAGTTAGCCCGGTCTATTACATCAGCACCAATGCTTTTTACCAAGAACGCGTTGGGAGAAATGGAACTTGGAAGCTTGAAATCGTAAGCCCTTGTGAACTTGACGTCGATTCATTAAACGAAGTCATCGAACTCAGATTATTGTCTTATTTAAGGAAATAAGGCGAGCGCAAGAGTCAGTAAGAGCAAATAAGAGCAAGTAAGAACCAAAAGAGCATCAGCTACCACAGCCTTAAGCCAAGCTCACTTGTCATCTAAGCTCAAACTTAAGCTTAAATCAAAACCCAAGCTTCATCTTTAGCTTGGGGTTTTATTTAGTTATGCTTGGATTTTTATTTAGAATTTATGCGGCTTACAAGAAGAACTATAGCGCCTTATGGAAGTTTAGTAAGAACTTAGGCCAAGAGTCCTACAAGAAGTGCTACAAGAACTCATGGCAGTAGTCTTAGTAGCAGTCACTAGTAAAATTTGTAGCTAGCTCAAGTTTTACCGGAGATATTTGTAAAATATTCGGTGTGGTACGCACAAAATTAACTTTAAAACCACAATAATATACCAAGGTAAGATTTAAAAAACTTAAACCATAAACCAAACACAAACCAAATACGGAGTTTTAAGCCTTTATAAATAAACCTTTAGGTGTTGGCGTCTACAAGGTAGGTTTAAGCCTCAACAAGACAGTTGTGAGCCTCTACTCTCGATTAGGCAAGCTTAGTCTAGATTAGGCAAGCTTAGTCTAGATTAGGCCCCAAGGATTAGATTTCATTTATCCTAAAGCCATCCCTAGAACTTAGCTTTAAAATTTCACGGATTGCTGGCGGAAATTTTTAAAGCGTGTCCTAAGGGGATGGTAAAAATTTTTAAAGGTTGAACCCCAAAGTTTTTTAAAGTTGCGCGCACATTTTTCCGCTCGTATTTTTGCCCGCACGTAAAGGTGAAAAAAATTTTTCTTCACCATTGTTTTTACAGTGTAAAGCTTTTGCCGTAAAAGCTTTTTAGGTAAAATTTAGGTGGTGCGCCTACCTTATAAAATTATAGTTACGCGTAGGTCGCTCGTTTTTTACAGTCTGCCAGGACCCAAAAGTATCATACCAACATGCAGAGATTTTTAGTTATTACAGATAGCTTTAAGCTTCAGTACCTCATAAATAGTGGCGAACTCAGGGTGGCACCTTTTGAGTTTAAGCTAATTGAGTCTCCGCTACCCACCACGCAGGTATATTTAGATCTCTTAACGACTAACCCAAATTTTGGGCCCCTACATGATAAAGTGTTTCTCATTATCGGCACTAACAGTAATGCTGAGCGAGATACTAGCCTTGGCTTAAACTTTGGGATTAGTGAAGTTGAATTTTTGGTGGCGCTTAATCGCACCGCCGCCGGCACCTTACGTAAAAAATACCCTGAGTTACATTTTGAGACCTTGCCTCAAGGCATCAGCCGTAGTTTTTTAGCCGCCCGCTTAAACCGCTGGGCGCGCGCCGGGGCCGGCGCCATTGCCGTTCTTTTAGGTTTAAAGGAACCACCGCTTATTTTATCCTCTAAAAGTCTAATCGAACTGACGCCAGTTATTCCGCACGATGTTATGCGTGGGCTTTTGATTGCCACTAGTCGTAAAGCCTCATGTCGTGAATGTCCCCTTAACGTGCGCACCTTCATGACTCTCTTAGTCGCATATAAAAGAACGTTACCTTACCCCGAAGGAAATGCCGGTTACGTTTTAGATATGCTTGAAATCTATCATTACGCCGTCAATCGTTATGATACGGAACCTTTTAATCCGGCTAAGATGGACCATATTAGAGAGATGTATGAATTTTTAATGCACCTCCCACCGGAACTTACGGAGATTTCGTTACTCGATTTAATTGAACAATTAAAAACTAACCCAGCTTTCGAACGCTTCTTTAAAGTTTTAAGTAACTTCTCAGGTGGGCAAGGTCCAGTTCCGTTTTGTTTACTTCGCGCTTTAGATGGCTTTGGCTTATTGCGCGCTAACACGCCAAGCGCCAACGTGCGCTTTTCGTATCAGCACTTAATCTCTGTGGCAAACGAAATTGAAAACTATGAAGACAAAGTACGCTTTGCTCTTATCTTAGGTTCGATCGTCGGCTACCAGCGAGTCGCCTATACCTTATACAGCCGTGAAACTTTGCATATCTTGCAGGATTTCCAAGATTCAAAGACCGATATTGAAACTGAAACTGACGACTTGAATTCGCCGCTTACGCAGGTAGCGTCCGCCCCTGAAAACCTCCCTCAAGGGTCAACCCCAGGCTTAAACTTAGATGTAAACGAAAATGCCATGTTAAATGATCACCTCGTAACTTCAGCTCCTGTTCGAGATGAAGAACGCCTTGTGGCGTTAGCTGGCGTTAGCCTAGATGATGAAGAGCGCTTTGCTGATCTTGTAGGCATCCCCAAAACTCAAGCTGCAAATACTCAAGCTTCTAATGATAGTGGCGTCCTAAATGTCCTTAACCAAAGCGCCAATGACAACACTAGTGACAACACTAGTGACAACAGTAGCGACAATACTAGTGGTAATGATAATGGCCATGACAGTGTGAACGGTAATGACAGTGGTAGCTCTTGTGATAACACCATTGATAGCGTTACCCCTTGCGCTAACCAAACCGATACCAAGGTGGGCGTAGATGCAAGTGCCCATAGTAGCACTTGCACCAAGCTAGGTGACGTAAACACCGATCTCAACTCCAATCATGAAACCACCAATACTAAAAACGAGCACTTAACTACGTCAAACGCCACCAGCTCACTAAGCGACAAAGCACTAAGCAGTAGTTCTAAGCAGCAGCAAGCCACCATGATTTTAAATCGCATCCAGACTACGGCGATTAACCCTAACCTTGCTCAAGATTTACATGCGGGACTTATAAGCGCCACTTCGTCAAATGACGAAACTTCAACTCCAGACAAATTAAGTTCCAAGCCAAACAGTAACGTACTTCCAGGTTATGAGACTATCGAAATGGCCCCTATAGCAGCTCTTACTAGCGCCGATAACAATCGTTTTGGAATTACTCCATTTTATACCGAAGGTTTAATTAGATTCTTAGACGAAGATGAAGAAGATGACGACGACAGCTTCTCAGATGGCCCTACTCGCCAATTCAATAACCAAGGAAACAATCAGAAAAACTACCAAGGTTTTCAGGGGGATGTTAACAACGGCGAAAAGTTTAAAAGCGTAAGTAATAGTAGCTCCCTAAATAACAACGAAGCAAATAGTGCCAAAGTAGATAGCAATAGCTTATTTGCCGCTACGCAAACTAATGCCCATGTAGCTTTAGGCTCAAGTCAAAGCTCAGCAAGCTCCGCGCAAGCAAACTTGGATAATAGTCTAGACCAAAGCTTAACAAATGGTAGTCTAGAGAAGGCTCCCGAGGACCTTAACCCCAAAGTTGTATCCTTGTTTGATCATCTAACCAAGCAGTCCCCAAAACCAAGTGCCACTACTTGCCAAACCTCGAGTGACTTTTCTCCGGTTCAAGTCGGCACTCCACCGATTACTCCTTACGTGTTTGCTTGTACCGATGGCTTTAGTGAAGCTTTATCCATGCTGACTGATTTAAGTGCAATGCCTGACGCTGAAATTCGGTCTGCGTTAGAAGCTGTGGTGTTAACTGAAAGCCCTATTGCTGAAGAATTTGTCATCGACAGATTTAGACTCCTATGTCGCCGCGCTAATTTACCGTTTAAGAAAAACGTTGAAGAACGACGTTTTAGAATTGAACTTTTAAATGTGTGCGAAGCTTTAAAATGCACGCAAGATGAAGAAGGTTTTATCTACCTGCCTAATAGCACTACCGTCGTCAGAAAACGCTCGCCTGATGGTTTAAGTCGCACTATGCGACGCGCGATGAATCGTGCTGATACCGTAAGCTCCCGTGAAATCATGGCCGCCTATCAACATCTTTTTAAAAGTGGCCTCGGCATCAGTCGGCCGGAACCTATCGATATCATCGAACTTTTAGGGTTATGCCAACGGCGTTACGCTCATAAGGAAGATATTGAACGTATTGCGCAAATCTTAAAGCGCCATTTAGGAAATTAATGGCCACCATTGAGCTCTGAAATGGAGAGTAACGAAAAATTTGTGGTCCCTCGGGCCAAATTTCTTCCTTGCAAGCTAAAAAATCTATGAAATTTAAAATAGAAATCTAAGCTTAACATTTAGGTCAAAGCGAATACTAGTATCTTAAAAATTCCCCCAAATTTTAAGTTTTTGATGCTAATATTAAGATAAGTGGAGGGGTAATTTTTTTTAGTGACTTTTTACCACCATGCTACACTTCACCTTTGCACCTTAAAAGACAATATGAAACGACCTCCACGAATGAATG
>ERZ1034739.406-NODE-406-length-9961-cov-8.872502_pt1 | contig 9961 bp, 12 predicted proteins | sample MGYA00520636_ERZ1034739 | MGnify/ENA primary metagenome ERZ1034739 (study PRJEB33766, sample SAMN09781703) | gut metagenome | biome: gut microbiome | host: Homo sapiens | place: Madagascar | study: EMG produced TPA metagenomics assembly of the PRJNA485056 data set... | reverse complement strand
ACATAGCTCAATCTATAGCTATACTTTATATAGAAACAGTTTATAAATAGAATAAAAATAGAAATAATATAATAATAGATATTAGGCACGTTTTAGAACGAATATTATTAAAAAATAAATGGGCATATAGTTATCTTTGCAATATTTCTTCTAAAGATGGTTCAATACCGTGTTGTAAAATAGAGTCTACTAAACGTTGTGCTGTAAATCTGTTAACATCATATGCAATTTCTTTTAAGATATTTGCTGCAAGCTCTTTAACAACATAAGATATATGGTCGACTTTTAAAATTTCATAAACTAACCCTGCAATAGGGTCATAGTTTTCAAAATAATTACATTGATTTCTAAACTCACTTTCAATACCCTGTATAATATGGTTAGCAGTATTTTCACTCTGCTCCATATATTCAATAAGTATTGGAATTGCATTTCTTCCATTTTCTATAACTAGCCTACATAATTTATCATTAGTTAATTCTGAAATATACATATCAACTTCTTCATCATGGAGACCAGAGTCAATTTTATTCATAATGCGAGTTTCATTATCTTTTTGTTCATGATATGCCAAGGTCTTCTCCGTTTGAATTAACATAGCACCTGCATCTGCATATCTAAAGGCTGAATTCTGGTTAGTTGCTTTTTCTGAAATGATACGAAACATATGATGTGAATTATTACAGTCTTTAGTCATTATAAAATTTAGTAATCTCCCTAGTGAATAAACATCACTACGCTTATCTCCATCCTTTAATTGCATAAATTGTTCAGGTGCACAGTATCTTAATTGTCCTACTGAATTTGTTAAACAAGTTTGATGAGAAGTAAACATGTTTAAATCTTTTCCTAATCCAAAATCAGCAACTTTTAAAATACCACCTAAAATAAAAATATTATTAGGACTAATATCTCTATGAATTATACCTTGATTATGAACATCTTTAAACAGTTTTAAAATTTGTTTTACACATTTTATTTTTGTTTCATCTGAAAGAGTTGAATTTTGAATATATTTTTCCAATGTTGTTTCTGCTTGTTCCATTGTATATGAGCATTCGTTTTCATCAAAATTAAAGACTTTTATAATATTTTGCAAGTTGGTTAAAGACTTAGTTATTGTAAACTCTCTTTTAAAACGGCTTCTAATTGAATGATTTGTTAAAAAATCATCTCTTAATTTTTTAATAATTAAACCTGTAGATTTTTGCAGGTATACATTTGCAAATCCACCACTGCCAATAAAAACAAGGTCATCATTTTCACGTATAAAATGATAATCTTTACCACTTTTAGTTATTTTATAGGAGTTAGCTTTAAGTCTTTTATTCAATTCATTAAAAATATTTTCAGCCATTGTTGTGGCTTCAACTAAAGAACATTGTTTGTCTGTCATAATGTATTCTTGACTAAGTATGATATTTAAAAATTTGTCAAATGTATTTGAATTTAAAAAATAGACGAGCTTATCAAATACATATTTCCAACGAGAGGGAAAACCTTGTCCATAGGTATCGTTGTAATTAAATTGCTGATTAAAAAATCTTACAAGCATTGAACCACTTTTGTATTTATAATATCCTTCTATATCTCCACAAAATATTGAAGCGATAAATTTAATAGTATCATCGGATAACATTTATACTCCTAAAACACATTAGTAACATAACCATCATATCATAAATTAGGCACATTCTAAACCTAGTACCATTCTCATATTGTAATAACATTGCGTATCATCTTTTATTGTGTTAATAAGTAAATTGAAAAGTTCCAGAGATGGGAGTTTTATGACATTTTTATTAATTTTGGGAACTAAAGTCTTGGAACTCTCACTTTAGTTTTGTCTGTAGGGCAAAACTAATCGGTTCAGCCGACGTCTCGGCATACCTTCATTATACGGCTCGAATTTCATATTCTCGCCTACATTCAGGCAGAGTCCCTTCTTCGACATTTTTTATTAATTGTCACCCTGAACTTGATTCAGTTTTTTTTTAATAATCAGAATTTATCATGATTATATTGGCGAAATCATTAATCTGGAAAACTCTCTACGACCGTATAATGCCATACGTTCTGAATCATGTATTCAACATCTTCAATGTTTGGATAAGTTTTATGTGAAGCTGTTTGTATTCCAATTCTGCGTTCTTGTTTTTCTAAATTTTCAACAATTTTAATTTCTTCTTCATCATTATTTTTTAATCCTGAGATATAAGCATTTTTTGAATCTTCATCTCTTAATATAACCCAAAATAGTTCATTTGAATTTTTCAAAATTTCTCTCCTTTTTAATATAAATATATAATATCATAATTTGTAAAAATTTTGCCTATTACCAAGTTGAGCATGCTTGATTTTTTAATATTTATGCTAGAATACTTGTGTGAAAAATTTTTTAAAAATATTTTTTATAGTTGTATGTTTTTTAGTAACTCTTGGTGTTTGCAAATCAGGCGTCAATATAGGTTCGTTCGATATTAACAATAAATCAATAGTTTCAGAGTCAATCAGTGTACCACATCAGGTTTTGGTGTCTCCTGATGATAATGAATCTCAAATTGCAGCATCAAATTCTCACAATACGGAATTAACATCTGCTAATTTAAAAAAGAATTCTCACAATATTACTAATATAGACAAAGTTGCGACAGAACGAAAAATTGTCGCACAAATTTTTGCATTAAATTATAACAAAATTTTATATAGTGCATCTCATAGAATTTCGCTATATTTGCGAAATGAGGTCTGTACAAGGGCACCATAGTCTCATTTTAATCAATAATATTGGCGCACAATTATTCATCTGTTGTGCTGCTCAATTTATAAAATTTTATAATTAAATAGGAGACTAATATGAATATCGAATTATGGAAAGAAGGTATCCTTCTTATGATTATCGGTATGGGTGTTGTGTACTTCTTTATTTCAATAATGATTGTTGTAATGAATTTGAATTCTAAAATTCTCGGATTCATTGGCAAATATTTCCCTGAAAAAAATGAAGAAGATAAACCTTTACCGAAAAAATCTAATAATAACTGTGATATGAAAATAGCACTTGCAATTGCTTGTGCAATAGCTGAAAGAGGAAAATCTTATGTTAAGTAGTTTTGTAGCTTCTCACAGTGTAATGTTATCTGCGGGATTATTGATTGTTGCGTATATATTCATCGCACTTGAAAAAATCCCAAAAGTTACAATAGCACTTTTGGGCGCAGCAATCACCATTGTGTTGGGATTGGTTAGTCAGACAAAAGTCGTAAATGGCTTAATAAATCCACATTATTTTATCAATTTTATTGATTTTAATGTAATATTTTTGCTTGTTTCAATGATGGTAATCGTTTCAATTACAACACGTAGCGGTGTTTTTAATTGGATAGCCAATGAATTATTAAAATTCACAAAAGGCCATCCGATTAAAATTTTATTTGCACTGGGAGCTTTTACTGCGGTGACAAGTGCGTTTTTAGATAACGTAACCACTGTTATTTTGGTTATGCCAATAACATTTGCAATTGCTAAAAAATTAGATGTAGACCCAATTCCATACTTATTGACAGAAATTTTCGCATCTAATATTGGTGGAACTGCTACATTGATTGGCGACCCCCCAAATATAATTATCGGTAGTGCAGGTGGATTATCTTTTATGGACTTTTTAAAAGAACTAACCCCTGTTGTATTGGTGATAATAGTAGTGGTTTTAAGTTTGCTTTCATTTATTTTTCGCAAGAAACTTGTTGCAAGTGAAGATAAGATGAATGCAATTGCGCAAATAGATAACAGCCATTCAATCGTTGATAAGAATTTGATGATTCGCTCAACTATCATTTTGGCTTTAGTTATCTTAGGATTTATGCTACATGATGCTATTCATATTGAAACTTGTGTAGTTGCAATGCTTGGTGCTTCATTTTTGCTAATCTTTGAAAAACCTTCTGATATATTAAAAGACGTTGAGTGGAATACAATATTCTTCTTTATCGGCTTGTTTATAATTATCGGTGGCTTGGAAGCTTCAGGCGGAATCAGATTGATGGCAGAATGGATACTAAAAGTAACCCAAGGAAGTCAGGCTGCAACTTCAATGATTATATTGTGGGCATCCGGTGTAATTTCAGGGATTATTGATAATATTCCATACACAGCAACTATGGCTCCAATGATTGTAGAAATAGAAAAAACAATGGGACAGGCTTATGCATTTCCTTTGTGGTGGGCATTATCCTTAGGAGCTTGTCTTGGTGGAAACATGACGATTATCGGTGCTGCTGCTAACGTTATCGTTTCTGAAAACGCTAACAAGGAAGGTCATCCTATTTCATTTATGAGATTTTTGAAATATGGTGTTGCGATTGTCGCAATATCCCTTGTTATTAGTACTGTATACATATATTTAAGATTTTTAAAATAGGAGAAATAATAAAATGTCAAATGAAATAAAAGAAACAAATCACGCGCCAAAAACAGGTTACTCGGAAACAAAAGGAACAGGTGTTTTAAGTACCTTGATTTTTGCGGTTGCAGTAGTTGTGTTAATGATTGTATTAGCGCATTTTAAAGGATAAATAATAAAGGCAGGCTATTTTATATAGTCTGCCTTAAATTTTGGAATAGGAAAATAAAATGGAAAAATTTGATATATTTTGTATATTACAGTTGTTGGGCGGATTAGCATTTTTCCTGTATGGGATTTATATAATGTCATCAGGCTTAGAAAAAATTGCTGGCGGGAAGCTTGAAAAAATCCTAAAAACAATGACTTCAAGTCCGACAAAAGGACTTATACTTGGGGCTGGGATTACGGCAATTGTCCAAAGTTCTTCAGCTGTTACTGTTATGCTTGTAGGTTTAGTTAATTCAGGCATAATGAAATTATCTCAAGCTATTGGAGTTATTATGGGTTCTAATATTGGAACTACAATAACTGCGTGGATTTTGAGTTTATCTGGGATTCAGAGTGATAATATATTTGTAAGATTGTTTAAACCAGAATCTTTTACTCCGGTCTTGGCATTGATTGGTGTGATTATGATTTTTGCAGCACGTAGTAACAAGAACAAAAATATCGGAAGTGTATTTTTAGGGTTTTCAATATTGATGACAGGTATGATTTTTATGAGTACATCAATGGAACCGCTTTCACATTCTCAAAAGTTTATAGACTTATTGACACTATTTAATAATCCACTGTTTGGGGTTATTGTTGGTGCTGTTATAACTGCCATTATTCAAAGTTCGGCAGCATCTGTCGGAATGTTGCAAGCTCTTGTAATGAAAGTCGATATGACATATTCTATGGCATTACCGATAATTATGGGACAAAACATCGGAACTTGTATTACAGCAATAATTTCAAGTATCGGAGTAAACTCCAATGCTCGAAAAGTTGCAGTTGTGCATGTCACATTTAATATAATCGGCACTGCAGTATTTTTATCTGCATATCAGTTAGTTAAACTTATTTTCAACCTGCCGTTTATGAGTGAAAATATTAATCCTGCAGGAATTGCAATACTCCACTCAACATTTAATATTTGTACAACAATTTTGTTATTCCCATTTATTAAACAGTTGGAAGATATTGCAAATGTTGTAATAAAAGATTCTAAAAATGAAAAAGATGAAGTTTTTTTGGACGAACGACTTTTGCGTTCTCCTGAACTTGCTGTTATTGAAGTTAATCAAAAAGTTATAAAAATGGCAAAAATCGTCAAAAATAATGTTCTATATGCAACAAAGCAATTGAAAAACTATCAATATCGTAAAGCAGATGTTATAAATAAAAACGAAGAACGTATTGACAGATATGAAGATAAATTGGAATCTTACTTAATTAAAGCTTCCAACAAAGAGTTGTCTGAAGATACAAGTAACGCAATTGCCAGATTACTTTTGATAATTGGTGATTATGAAAGGATTGGCGATCACGCAATAAATATCCTAAATATTGCAGAACAAAAGAAAAACAAAAATCTTGAATTTCCACCTGAATTGGTTGAAGACCTGAGGATAATTGTTGGTGCAATTTTAGAAGTTTTATTCTTAACAACAGAAGCTTATTCGCATAACAGTTCAACTGTTGCATTGAAGGTAGAACCTTTGGAGCAGGTAATTGACAGACTTGTTGTAAAAGCAAAAAGCCGTCATATCAAAAGGATTCAATACGGTGAATGTCCGATTGAATTGGATTTTATAATTTCTGAATTATTTAACGATTTTGAAAGAATTTCGGACCATTGTTCAAATATTGCAGCATCAGTTTTAAAAGCTCATAATGCAGGTTTGGATAAACATGAATTCTTAAAACAGTTAAAATCATACGACAATAAAGAATTTAGCCAAACTTATGATGATTTTAAACAAAAGTATGCATTTGTTTAAAGTGCGTAGCATCCTAAATATTTATTATACCAAATAATCGCACAGCGCCGAGATTCGGCGCTTTTCTTTATTATTAGAAGTTGAAAAGCTAATATTGGTATTCCGAAAATCTTATCAGGATTATTTTATTTTTCAATATATTACTAACTTTTATGTTTAATCCATAAATCTTGAATTAAAGTAAACAAACCTGCGATTCCTGCAATTATGCCGTTAGTCATAATTGAATTTTTAGTTGGAGATTTTGATAATGGAAATTTTCGAGATATCAAATCTAATCCTACACCAAAACCAAACCAAGCACCTGCAGATTTCAAGGCATTACTTGTTGCACTAGAATATGTCATTTCTTGTGATTTATTAGGATGTTTACGCATTTTAGCATTATTTTTAGAGTATTTTTGAGTATAAGTTATACTACTATCAATTTGGGGTACATTCATTTCTTTTTCCTAACAAAATTTACAATTCATTCAACAGATAATTCACTTTACACCCTGATTATACTGCTATATCAACACATTGTCAATAACAAGTGTAAATTTTACACCATATTATATAAACTATTGTTAAGCAAAATCTATAAAACATGACAAAAAATTTTCTTCACGAACTTCATATAACTGTGTACAATTAAATAAAAAATAAAGAAGGACAAAAAATGATTAATCAAGTAGCATTTACCGGAAAAAACACTTTAATAAATTCATTTAAAGAATTTTCAACTGAAAAAGCACATGAATACCTAAATGGTGGTGCTGTTATGCCAAAAGTAAAAAAAGAAGTTTCAAATGTAAGTTACGCAAGCCCATTTCAATCAATTGGCGATGCTGCAAAAGTTGTTAGGGATACTATTGCAACAGAAGCTGATGCAGCTAACTATGCTTTATCACATGGTACTCCTAAATCAGCCCTTTCTGCTGATGCATTGAAACATGTTAATTACTTAGCATAAATAAATTCAAATATTTTACTTAAACGGATTTTGGTTCTTTGTACCAAAATCCGTTTTTTATTACTAAAAATTTTCAACAACTACAACCAACTATCATCAATTACTTCTGCCACACGATTATACCAGCGTTCTTGATTCGGTTTTAGAGGTTTTGAGAGAAAGTCAACAAATTTAGGATAATCAAATCTGTCAAGGGCAATGAAATTAATAACTTTTTGTTGAGATTTATCTTGCTTAGAAAGTGGTGAGAATCCCATTTTCTTGTAAAACCCACAAGCATTTTTTTCACCTGTCAAAAATACATCAGTGAAACTTGAATTTTTAGAATTTGCATCTAATGTTTTTTGCAACATTTTTTTACCTAAGCTAAAACCTCTGTAAGGTCTATTTACACAAATTGAATCTATATATAAAGTATAGTCTTTTGAGTTTGGAACTAAATCATATCCGTAAGACAAACACGCACCTTGAATTCTTTTTTGTTTATCTCGTGCAACAAGCAGGGTTAAATTTCCATCATTATTTTTAAAAAGAGCTTTTAAATTTTGAGCAAAATTTTCTATAACCATGTTTAATTCTGATTTTTTAGTTGGGTCCTTAAAAATTTGCCAATCAGGAGAATTAAAATTTTTACCAAAAAATGCTGCTAAATTTTCAAAAAATCCCTTTTGTATGATATCAATTGGTTTAACTTCTTCAAGTGTCAATTTGCCCCATTTTGTATTAACAACACTTGGTTTTATAGGGCAAACTCTTGAAGTGAATTTTGGAGACTGAAAATTTTGACGATGGATTTCCATATTTACAACAAAACCGCTCAATAATATGATTTGCGTATTTTGTATAAAAAAGTTTATTTTTTGTTATAATTATTAAATAAAATTTGGAGAGATATATGAAAGAAGAATTATTATCTATCATTGAAAAAAATAGCAGAATTGATTTCAATGAACTTGCAATCCTACTAGGGGTAACAGAAGAAAAAGTCTTAGCAGAACTTGAAAAATTGGAAAAAGATGGCGTAATTTGCGGTTATCATACATTGATAAACTGGGAGAAAACATCTATTGAAAAAGTTACCGCACTAATAGAAGTCAAGGTAACACCTCAACGAGGACGGGGTTTTGACAATATCGCAGAAAGAATTTATAACTACCCAGAAGTAAAGGCAGTATACCTGATTTCAGGAGGGTATGACCTGCTTGTAATTTTGGAAGAAAAAACACTTAAAGAAATTGCTAATTTTGTATCAGACAAATTATCAACTCTTGATAGTGTTTTGAGCACAGCAACTCATTTTATTCTAAAAAAATACAAAGACCACGGAACAATTTTAAACAAAGCTCAAAAAGATGAAAGAGAGGTTGTTACTCCATGAGGAATTTCCTTTCTGACAAAGTAATAAATATTAAACCTTCAGGTATCAGAAAGTTTTTTGATATCGTAAGCGAAATGAAAGATGCGATTTCTCTAGGGGTTGGCGAACCTGATTTTGATACCCCTTGGCATATCAGAGACGAGGGCATCTACGCATTTGAACGTGGAAAAACTTTTTACACCTCAAATGCAGGACTAAAAGACTTACGTACAGAAATTTCCAATTATATTAATAAAACTCAAGGAGTTAAATATGACCCAAATGGTGAAATAATTGTTACTGTTGGAGGGTCTGAAGCTATTGATATCGGACTTCGTGCAATAATAAATGCCAATGATGAGGTTATTATTCCTCAACCGTCTTATGTTTCGTATGAACCTTGTGCAATTTTAGCCGATGCAAAACCGGTAATAATAAATTTAAAAGCTGAAAACGAGTTTAGATTAACACCGGAAGAATTGCTAGGTGCAATCACTGATAAAACAAAAGTTTTAATTTTGCCTTATCCGAATAATCCGACAGGTGCAATTATGGAAAAGGACGATTTAGAAAAAATCGCCAAGATTATTATTGAAAAAGACATTTTAGTTATGTCAGATGAAATTTATTCAGCCTTGACATACAAAGATAAGCATATCTCAATAGCATCAATTGATGGAATGAAAGAACGCACAATCTTGATTAACGGTTTTTCTAAAGCTTATGCAATGACAGGTTGGCGACTTGGTTATGCTTGCGGTCCAAAAGATATAATTAAGCAAATGACTAAAATTCACCAGTTTGCAATTATGTGTGCCCCAACAACAAGTCAATATGCCGCAATTGAAGCTCTTAGACATGGGGATGAAGATGTTGAAAACATGCGTAGATCATACAATCAGCGTCGCAGATACCTTATGCACGAATTTAAAGAAATGGGGCTGGAGTGTTTTGAACCGTTTGGAGCATTTTATGTCTTTCCTTGCATAAAAGAGTTTGGAATGACAAGCGAAGAATTTGCAACAAGATTTTTAAAAGAAGAAAAGGTTGCGGTTGTGCCAGGAACGGCATTTGGTGATTGTGGAGAAGGTTATTTGAGAATTTCTTATGCATATTCTATTGATAATCTAAAAATTGCAATCGAAAGACTAAAGCATTTTATAACTAAACTCAGAAATAAATAATTAAACAACAAATATATCCCCTATCCTGACTACCAAGGTGGGGGATATTTCTAATGTAATTTCAGGGTTAAATAA
>ERZ1034739.403-NODE-403-length-10035-cov-5.767034_pt1 | contig 10035 bp, 20 predicted proteins | sample MGYA00520636_ERZ1034739 | MGnify/ENA primary metagenome ERZ1034739 (study PRJEB33766, sample SAMN09781703) | gut metagenome | biome: gut microbiome | host: Homo sapiens | place: Madagascar | study: EMG produced TPA metagenomics assembly of the PRJNA485056 data set... | reverse complement strand
AGATAAGAATATGAACGTAAAAAATGCAACAGAGATTGGTGGGAATTATGTAGGTGTTGAGGTTAAGAGCATCCAAGACGTAGTGAAAGCGCAAGCCGCAGGACTTATTATCACAGACGAATCCGGATGCCGCTTTAACTACTGGGATGTGGACGAGGAGACCGGAGAAGAGCGAGAGCCAACAGAACAGGAAATCTTCGACCGAATCGCAAAGGCACTCGCAGACGGAGAAACGGTTCATGCATGCATGGAGATTATGGACGGGTTGTATATAGCGAAGGAATACAACACAGTTATGCATACCGACTTCTATGTAGGTCAGAAGGTGTATCTTTTGCGTGATAACAAGATAGTTGAGGACGAGATTATTTATATCAGCCTAGTGAGAAGTAAGCACGGAGACGAGCGTAAGTTTGTGTTAGGTGGAGACCAAGGACACTACACTAAGTCAAATCAGGTTTTCGCCACCAAGCAGGAATTAGTAGACAGTCTGATGGCTGAGTAAGTTTAACCCGAGGGAGAGCAATCTCCCTCATAAAAAGTATTGAATATGACTAACGCTATAGTTAAAGATTTGTTGGCTAAAAATGATTGGAACAAAATCATATTCCGTTTCCAAACAAAGACCTACACTTTGTGGAGTTGTGATAAATTCCAGATAGATAGCTTTTGCATATATATCTACCCATCTGATGATAGGCGAGAAATGGACGTGTTAGACATTGGAAGTCTGATCTCAATGGATATTCAGAAGAAGAAACTGGAAGATATAGTAGAGGAGATTAAGCCATGACGATAGTAATAACATGCTTCCGAGACGCCATCCACGTAGATAAGTTCGGGCACAGATACAGAGCAAAGACAACTTGCATCATCAAGCAGACACCATTTGCCGAGAGATATTATCTCACGAACGGAATGCAGGTAAGCAAGAACACTTGTCTTGAGAAGATAAAGTAGAGGTTATTGTTAAACTTCCATAGGGTGAATGCGGTATCCAAGCCGCTACAGATGGTTGCAATGTACCATCCACCCACCAGTATTAATTAAAAAGAAAGGATTTGATATGAAAAAGTATGTAGTAGAAATCGTTGAGAAGGTAGTCTACAAGGTGGAGCGTTCTGCTGTTTCATCGGAATGTGCTGAAAATCTTGTAAGAGAACTATATGATATGGGTGCTTTTGAAGACGAAGGCGAGTTGGAGAGTGTTACATTTGACGTAGAAGAGAAGGAGGACAAGTAACATGAAGAAGCAGATAGTTTTTGTATTGACAGAACTCTATGGCAATGATAGTGACACAGAGGTAAACGTTTTGGGAGTCTATACCACCAAGACCAAGGCAAAGGAAATGCTGGAAGAGAAAAAACAGAAGGTGTTGGAGTCATACGAGCAAGCCTTTTGCGGTGAGTATGAGGTTTCCGAGGACCACCCGACACTCTTCGAGATTACTCACAAGAATGAGTATATTTGGGAGCAGTTATTAATAACAGAGAAGGAGGTTGTATGAGCAAGCGTTTTAAGTTCAATGAGCACGGTGTTTGCATCAATCCCGACCGGTCGGCAAAGGTTGGCAAGGATACAGCCTTTATCGAAATCACCACCGCATTGGTTAGAGGTAAGTGGACGTATGGAATCAGATACATGCTGGTAGACCGAGGGGATGCTGGGGCAACAATCTCAGCAACAAGGATTGGTTCAAGACGCAGGAAGCAGCCGTGAAGCATGCCCTTGAATGGGCAAAGAAGTATCTGTTACGACAGATAGAATCAGAAGATAGTAACAATACAGTCTGCAAGAAAGCAGGAAAGCTGCTTGATGAAATCAACAAGCTTCTCCCGAAGCAGACCTATACACAGTTGGAATTATTTGAATTTTAGAGATTATGAACAAGCAAGAGTTTATTTTCGTCTTCCCTCAGTCAGGGGAGACGATTACAAAGGAAATGAATCCTTTGGCAGTGAAGGACGCTGCAATCAAGTATCTGAAAACTCAGAACGAAGTGAGAGGGGATATTTGCATCATCAAGGATAGCAAGGAGAACGTTATTGCCATGGGATACGTGAGTGACAACATGAAAATCTCCTTCTTTACAGAGGACGAGACCGTCAACGACATTAAGCCGATAGGAGTAATCGAGGAAGGAGGTAAGTAATGAGTAAGCAGGAATGGTTTGTGCTGTTCATCTTTCTGTTCACGATATTGATGGCAGTACTGGGATAAAAGGAAACGAGTATGGAAAAGGCAAGAATCGTATTGTATGATGATTTGGTAATCATTGACGAGACGGAAACCTTCTTCACGGACGCAAAGAATCTGGAATCAATCGTTATCTCATGCTTGCGCACCACTCCAGGCGCATTGATAGCTGAGGTTTACGTGAAGGATAAGTTGAAGTCGAAAATGATCCTTACCAACAAGGGCAAGCCAAAGAAGATGAGCATCCACCCTAACTGGGGAGGAAGGCGAGCAGGAGCAGGAGGTAAGCGCAAGGGCGAAGAAGTCCTATCCAGCAAGGTATGCTTTCGGGTTGACGAGGAAACCTTGGAGTTCCTCAAGAACCTTCTAGACAAGAAGGGCGAGTATATCCGCAAGGCAATTCAAGAGAAAAGAGAACGAGACAAGGAAAAGGGTAGTCAGTAATGGCTACCCTTTAATCGTTTATTACATCTTGCCTTCCAGCGCATCAAAGGCAGACTGTACGTCCTTGCTCAGAGTTCGGGCATATCTTGTTGTTTGGCGCAAGGTGGTATGACCGAGCACCCTTGCCACGATATTGATAGACATACCCTTTGAAAGGAATAGCGTAGCAGCCGTAGCACGCCCCATGTGAGAGTGGAGACGGTCAACCCCGACCATCTGTCCGATAACTTTGAGATAGTCGTTGTATTTCTGATTGGAAATCTTCGGCAGCGAGAAATCGTATTTAACTAGAATCTCTACAGCAGGGGAAAGCAGTTGGAACACGAAATCAGTATCTGTCTTTGTGCGCTTGGCATGATAGAACATCTTGCCATCCTTCTCAACACAGTTGGCGTAATCGAATGAAGCAAGGTCAGAGTAAGCCAGTCCGGTGTAGCATTGGAAGAGAAACAAATCTCTTGTCGCCTGCAAGTGAGGAGTGGAAAGGTCAAGCTTCTTGATTTCATCGAACTGCTCTTCGGTGCAGCAGTCTACATACTGCTTTTCACCCTTGCCGATGTGGAACGGAAGAAACTTATAAGGATTCTTCTCAATAAGTCCGTCTATCATCGCATCATTGATGAATAACTTTAGATACTTGTGATAGTCGTAGATGGTGCATTGCGCCTTACCTTGACGGTGAAGATACTCATCCATGGCACGCACCTTAGACACGTTACAGTCGCTGAACGAGATAATCTTACCCCAGCCCTGCAGAAATCTGATAAACACAGCGTAGCGCTTCTTGGTATGATCATGCACCTTGCGTTCATTCATTCTCTTTTTGCAGTAGTCAATGAATGAAATGTTCTTGTCTTGCTCGCCATTAAAAAGCGCAGGAATCAGAGATAAATCCGTGATACCTTCCTTCAACATTTTGTTCAATACGATGCGACCACGCTCCTCAAAGGCTTCCAGCCGCTCGTTGAGTACAGCAGAATCCTTGTGCTTGATGATACGTTGCAACTTGTCAGACCATTGGTTTGGAGTGACCTTGATGCCGGTTGAAATGTACTTGCGCTCATATTTGTAACTGAACCGCAATTCGATGGAAACTGGCTTCTGTGACGTCCCTCTTTTCAACCGATTGTGAACGAAGCTTAAATTAATACTAGCCATTTTGATAACATAATTTTACGGAGTTGATAACATTTTGATAACACACCCCAAATTTAACATTTACAACAATGACTACCTATTAGGCTAGTTTTCAGGCGGTTAAGGCGCTTTAGAACGTAGACCAGTCAACGACCAGTAAATATCAGCCGATTTCCAGCACCAAGACCGCCCAAAACGAAAAATACGGAGATAAGTACTTGTTTATAAGTGACTTACATCCGTATTCTTTTTAGATAAAATTCTATTTCTAACGTTATTTTGTAACGACTGAGTGATTCCGTTGGGGTCACATTGAAAATTATCTTACAGTCTAATTATCAGTCACTTATTTTACTACTGCAAAGATAATGATAACTTTTTTATAACACAAGATTTTTGGTATTTTTCTTTGATATTTATACGGTTTTAAAATAAGAAAAGTGTTATAAGCAATTTAGTATCAAGTAGTTATGAGTTTTCTTTAGATTTTGTTGGTTAAAGAGTGTATAAATGCTTGGATATGTGTACATGAAGTTGTAATTTTGCACTCGTCAACGTGACGATTGATGTTGAGAACTTCGATATATAAACCTGCTTCAATAGGTTCAATATATACAATCACGAAATCCCTAGGTCGGCGTCACACGACTTGGGGATTTTTATTTTCCCCGAGTTTTTTGGCAAAACATACGAGGTTTCATCAGTATCGTCCTCTTCGGTTTACCTGCCGATATATAAAACGACCCTAACTTAGAAAGATATATCCCTCTAGTCCTGCTCTGAGCGACCAACCTCAACAGGCAACGCACGAACCGAAAGGTTTCCACTGGGACGAAGAAGGCTTGCGGAATGGCTTTTCTATATCTAGGTAAGATTTTGATATTTGGTACTCTTTGAGTAGGTAAATATATAATTATATAAAACCAAATTTCAAGTCGGTCAATCCTCGCTCCCTAGTGGTGTGCGGAAAAGGTTGGGGTGTACCCTTAAATGAAAGTCGAACTAAAAATTATAGATTATGAAGAAGATTTTGTTAGCGACCTTAGTTGTCGCAAGTTTGTTCACCTCTTGTAAGGAGCACTTCTCTGACGGAGAGCGTGTAGGTACAGTTACCAAGTTTAGCAAGGCTGGTGTCTTTTGGGATTCTTGGGATGGTCTCTTGAACATTACTCAGACAGGAATGAACTCCAGTGGAGAGCCATTCGCTTTCTCTATTGATAATGACCGCAACGACCAACAGAAACTCATCGACACCTTGGTTAAGGCACAGGTGGAGGGATGGAAGGTCAAGATTAAGTATCACCAAGTATGGGGTGCGAAGAATGTTTGCAACAATCGTGGTGAGAGTGATTTTTTCGTAGATGATGTAATCGTTCTTGATAAGAATTTCTCTAAGATTGGCGATATAGTGAAGGGAACTACCAAGCCGAGTGCAAGCGTTCCTAAGCGTGACACCATTCTAGTGAAGATAGTTAAGTAACTAATCGCCCTCTCTTCGGAGGGGGCTTTTAAATTTTGCGTATGAAAGAAGAAGATTTAAAGAAAGCTATTGAGTTGAAGAATAAACTTGATAGTGAAAGAGAATTTTTGGAGTTTACAAATAACTATTATGTGGATTTAAGAGTTAATCTTGAAGAAAGGAGTGAAACCGGACGTATTCGCAATATCAATTACCTTCTCGATAAGGATGTTATTAAAGGACTGAAAGCGATGGTTATCGCCAACATCGAGAAGAGAATTAATGACTTACAAGAAGAATTAGAAAAATTGTAGGCTTATGGGAAGTTTTATTTCAGAGCGTCTTATTTTTGCATACTGCTGGACGCATTCGACAGGTAGATGGAAGGATTGTACTTGTTGTTGTACCTTCAAGAAGTGTAAGGACTTCGTAGATATGCGTTGGAAGATATTCCGCTACAGACATTACCACAAGTCAAAAGCGAAATTCCCAACTACGCTTGATAAGTACAGAAAAAAAGTTAATCCAATATATAAATTATAGACTTATGGAAAAGGAAAGATATTATTATGCAGTAGCGACCTTTCAGCGCAAGAATGGTACAATAAGCGTTAATTCGGTTACGAGTAGTGTCAGAGGGGATGAAGAAGATATTAAGTTCTATCCTCTCATGGGTATTATCAATAAAGTTGAAGAGCATTTCGGGGATGAAGCTGTATGTGGCAGCGTAGTCATTCAGAGTATTGTTGAGATTAGCAAGCAGGACTACGATGCTTACAATGAGCGTCTCGCCAAGATGAATAAGATAAAGGAGGGTTAGCGTATGGAAGAGATATTTCAATTGATAGAGAATGCAAATCTTATTGCTGAAATACTGGAAGCCGAAGGAAAAATTAGTGTTGATACGTATGGTTTGCTTCATGGTAATATTGGGCAAATTGACGTAGAGTTGCGCAAGTACACCTTCACGGAGGGTCCTGATGAAAAATCGTTCAGTAATGTAGAGAAGTTTGTGAACGAGCATATAAACTATGCTGATACCGATTCCCTCATTATGGAGTTAGGAAGAAGAAACTTTGGCGTAAAAAAAGATTGAGGAGGAGGGCGTATGACAGAAGTAAATGAAGAGCTTGGAGCATACAACAGCTACAAGCGACACATGAGAGTGTTTGGAAAGAGCAAGGAAATCTTGCCTTTCGAAGAGTGGAAAAAGAAATTTGAAAAAAAAGGACTAGTGTATGGACAGACTAACAAAGGTAAAGGATAAGTACTTGACTGGTGCCAAACTGAATTGGGCACAGGAAGAACTTCTTCAGAAATTGCATGATGCAGCTGAGCGCCATAAAAGAGTGGTGATTCTGAAAGGCAGAAGGTTTGTTTAGTAAAACTATTGCGTATGAAAAAGGAAGATAGAATCAAAGTTTGGGAGAAATACGACCATCATTGCGCATACTGTGGAAGAGAAATAAAACTCGAAGATATGCAAATCGACCATTTCATTCCAAAGAATCGTGGAAACTATTCACGTTGGAGTGATAAAGAAGGTAAGTATATCGTTTCTCATGGTGAGGATAGTATGGAGAATTATATGCCTTCTTGCCGAGCTTGTAACTTTCGAAAGCGAGATATGAATATCGAACAATTCCGTGAATCTATAAGAGAACAGGCTGAAGGCTTGCTTAGAGGTGCTGCAAAGTTCCAAGTAAGTATGAGTATCGCTTATGGTCTGCTTACTCCTTCTTTCAATAAGCCTATCGTATTCTATTTTGAAGAACATAAAGGAGTAGCGTATGACTAGTATTAGAAAATATAAGAAGTGGTGGAAGTCCTTCATGAAAAGAGGATGGTATGATGTTCGATTCCCCAAAAAGCTCAAAACTATACGTCAGTCCAATAGGTTTCGTATTTACATTTGGCATAGCCGTGATACAAGTATGTATCTCACTCTAACAATATTCACCAAGTCAAGAAGAAAGCGAGGTGGGCATGAGAAGAAGATTCTTTAGAGGTTTTAAGGTTCGCATTCCTCGCAAGCTAAAGAAGGCTGCGAAGTTTGGTATAGAAAGACGTGTATACTCAAAGACTGAAGAGAAGAACACAGCCGTTGATCATGCATACATCTATACCGAGAATGTTAAGTATGTAATATTAGGTAGACGTACCAAATGGAAAGTAAAGGCATGTTTTAAACTTATAAAAGAATATAAGAGACAACTTGCCTATATGTGGCAGCAACAATGCAACAGAATAATAATGTGGAACAGAAAAAGCAGAGCCTAGTGCCCAGCTTTTTTCGTATCATCCGACAACGCTTTTTCTTTCGTCCGGAATCACGCCACCGTTCTTCTCCAGGAGCATGTCACGGAGTTCCTTGACTACACCTTCCTTCACCAGCAGCTTAACCTTGGTCTCTGCCAGTTCCTTCAACAAGGCTTCATCTGTAGGCTTGTCTTCCTTGAACATTGAGCCTTCACCATTCAGAAGCCAGTCATACGAAATATCCATGAATGTGGATTTTATGTGCAAGATGAATTCTAATGTAGGGTCCTTTGTACCGTTAAGATAGTTATTTACAGTAGTATATTTCATATCTATCTTTGCAGCAAAGGCTCTGCTACTCAGACCGTTATATCTTCTTATTTCATTTATTCTGTTAACTATATCCTTCATATTGTACAAATGTTTAAATGTTTGAATATTATTTAAGTAAATATAAATAAACATACCCAACCTTGCATATTTCTACAAAACTTTGTATCTTTGCACTCGTGATTTGGTCAACGAATCTTCGTTTTCCTATCATTTGAGTAGTTTACGTGTGCAAAGATAATAAAAAAGTATGGATAAAATAGTTTTTAAGCCGAAAATTTTGATAAGAAAATCAAAAATAGGCAAAATAGCAAAAACGGTTGGCTGCTGCGATGCGGCAGTCTATGCTGCAATAGCATTCAAAACTAACAGTAAGTTGGCGGTTGATATCCGTGATGTCGCAACAAACCGGTATGGGGGAATCCTCGTAAAAAAGTACCCCGAACTGGTAGAAGAGCAATGATGACAGCCGTTAGGCTTTTAGATAAAAATTCTAAGCGTTATTTTCCTTCACTCTGCGTGAGCAGGGTGGAGGTTTTGAAAGAGTGGGTTCAAAGCATAATATACAATTTTATTTCATTCTTAAAAAATGTATTTTAGTTATTACACTTCACTCTGGTTCGTGAGAATAGGAGTGTTCTTGGCGCCTTAGCTCAGTGGTAGAGCGCTGCAAGGAGGTTGCAGAGGTCGGCGGTTCAATTCCGCTTGGCGCCTCCATAGTTTTGAAATATTGTTATTATATTAAATCCGAATGAAACGGTGACAAAAGAGCGGTAAAGACCAGTGGCGAAATATAGTTGTTTGCGTTGATACTTTTCAGGCGCCACGAACCATAAGGAAATGTTGTGGTCGAGAATTCTACCAACACCTTCATTTCAAATATGTAACAGATTCTCAAACAATCCCATTGCCAGTTTGTGGGCATAAGTTCTTTGACATATTGGAAAAAGTTGAATATATTTGAGTTCTTATGTTAGAAATGCAACAAGCTTAAATGATGTTGATTAGCCATAATTGATATATAAAACAGATTCGAGTTGCATTTCTCAAACGGTGAGCATGGCTCTTAAATTCATGGTAGCGCATGATGCCGTATATTGCAGAATAGCTCAGTTGGTTAGAGCAAGCACGTAACAGAAGTGTAAATCCTTAGCATATTCTTATCAAACCGTGCAACTAGTCGTGGGTTCGAGTCCCACTTCTGCAACTCTATTATCAGATAGTTTATTCAACAATTTGTTTTTGTCCAGTTGCAGCGGCAACATAATGGGTGGAAATATGAGTTAATAATCTTACTCCCTGCTCGTCCGTGAGGATAGGCAGGATTTAATCTTAACTTCAAAAACAATAGCGTATGCTGAAATTATTCTCAACCCGGTCCTATCAAGATAGGGTGAACGAAATATACAAAGAACTTGCGCATAATCCGTGGTGCCCCATCCGGCACTTCGAACTGTGCCTGAGGAAAATCAATATGCTTAACTCTCGAATCAAGAATCTCTCAGCAGATATGGGAAGAGAGGAAGGCGAGTATGATACATTATAAATAATAAGGTATGGTTCTGAAAAGAAAAACTCCTCTCAAGAGGACACCTATAAAGAAAACTCCTTGGGATAAAGCCAAGAAGGAACAGGAAAGGAAGAAGGCAAAAGCCGGACTTAGCAAGCCAGCACTCATCAAGAAGCTCGATAGGTGGTTTTCTCTCTATATACGACTTCGTGATGTAAACGATGAAGGTGTGTTTCAGTGCCCAACTTGCAGGCGTATCTTACCTTTCTCTAAAGGCGATGCAAGCCACTATTGGGGACGTATTCACATGGCAACGAGATTTGATCCGGACAACGTGACAATCGAATGTCAATATGATAACAGATTCAACAGCTCTCATCTGATATACTTGGGTAAGTATCTAGAAAAGAAACTTGGCTCAAAGAAGATGGAACTGCTAGAATGGAAACATCGCCAAGCCAAGAACTGGTCTCTGTTCGAGCTGCAAGAGCTTATAGAGTTCTACAGGAAGGAAGTAGAAAAACTTAAAATAGAAAAGAACTATGACGAATGGAAGTGAAATCTTTAAGAATGAAACGATGACCTCACTAGAGATAGCTGAGGTTACCGGCAAGCGACACTCTGATGTACTTGAAGCTATCAGAAAAATGGAACCAGCTTGGGAGAAAATAGCCCAACGGAAATTTCCGCTCGGCACTT
>ERZ1034739.398-NODE-398-length-10148-cov-63.795700_pt1 | contig 10148 bp, 7 predicted proteins | sample MGYA00520636_ERZ1034739 | MGnify/ENA primary metagenome ERZ1034739 (study PRJEB33766, sample SAMN09781703) | gut metagenome | biome: gut microbiome | host: Homo sapiens | place: Madagascar | study: EMG produced TPA metagenomics assembly of the PRJNA485056 data set... | reverse complement strand
TATTTGTATTGTATCTTTGTCCTGTGCCAAATATAAACAATTCCTGCCGATCATCCAGATTAAAAAAGTGCCTTAAATAAACCTTTTGGCAAAACTTTTAACTTCGCCTTTAAAACTGCGTCTTTAAAACGGTCCCCTAAAACTAACGTCTAATCAGCTTAGGTTTAGCTAAGACTTGGTTAGAGTTTGGCTATGGTGGTTTAACTAAAGGCTCGATTTAATGCATAGAACAATGGTTGTTTTCTTGTAAGAACTTTAAGCGATTTAAAGAAATTTCGCGATCGTGTTCATCAAGCATGGTCCCATAACGGCTACAATCGTAGCTCACTCGTGGGCGACATTCTTTAACATTCATGCACCAAGCGTAGGCTTGAGAGGCCGATTGTTCAACACCACGCCCCGCAGCATATCGAGCTGCTAATTCAATCTGCGCTTCTGCGACTCCAGCTTCTGCTACTTCGCGAAGTAAACGCACGGCTTTTTCTTCATCTTTAGTTAAAAGATATAAGCGACTTAAATCGTATTTAGCGTTAGTAGAGCCAGAGCTTACTGCAAGCTCAAGCCACTTTTCTGCCGTGACAAGATCTTTTTTAGTACCAGAGCCTTCCATATACATAAGGCCTACTTGACGGCGCGCTTCCATACGCCCTAAACCAGCTGCTTTTTGGTAATACTTAAGTGCTTCTTCTGACTTATCCTCACTTAAAGAAATTTTACCTAATTTTAAAAGCGCTGAGATATTTCCAAGTTCAACGGCCTTTTGATAGTGAAGCTTGGCAATTTTGCGGTTGCGGACCACGCCAAGCCCTTCTTCGTAAATTCTACCTAACCCAAATTCAGCGAGAGCTGAGCCACCTTGAGCCGCTTCAGCAAGCCATTTATACACTTCGGTATATTCAGCCTTACCATTGTCACCACGTAACAATATTAATCCTAATTGTTCTTGCGCCCCCACGATCCCGGCTTTAGCAGCTTCACGGTACCATTTAATTACTTCATCAAGTCTACCACCTTCAGAACGTAATAAAGTCGCTAAAGCAAACTGAGCATTGCCGTGACCTAATTCAGCGGCATGGGTATAAAGAATTAAGGCTTGTTTGTTATCCTTAGTCAGCACGCGTCCTTCTTCATAGAAGCGAGCCAAACGAAATTGAGCCTCAGGGATGCCGGCATTAGCGGCCTGAGTATAAAAACCCACCGCCTGAGTCATGTTAACCATAACGCCTTCACCTTCTTCAAAAGCAAGACCTAAACGATACGCTGCAGGAGCCCAGTTAGCGCGTGCACTTTCTTGTAAATATGCAATCCCACGGGTTCTATCCATGATGGCACCAATCCCATCCATATTCATAGAGCCAATGTGGTATAACGCTTCACCATCTCCACTTTTGGCGGCGGTACGGTACCATTCGTAACTTTGCACTTTATCTATTGGCACGCCACGGCCTTTTAAGAACATTTCGGCTAATTGCTTTTGCGCCGGAATACTACCGCGCGACGCGGCATAAAAAGCCCAAGACATCGCTAAATCGCTATAGGCAGACCCAGCATCATAATACTGTGAAGAAATGGCATACTGCGCATTTAGATCACCATTATTAGCTTCTTGACATAATGGTTGTCCCTCAAAGTCAACCAAGCATCTTGCAACTAATTCTTGCATCGAAAATGGTACGACTAAAGGTTGGGTATTTTGCGCCACTCCGACCGTAGGTAAAAGCCATAAAGCTACTACCGGAAGCCACTTATTTATTTTGGTCATTTGGAAATCCTATTTCCACGGTTTATGCCCCACTACTTACTACTTCAACTTGGCGGGGGTTGTGTTAGAAATGGTCACATTGTAACGGATAATATTTTTTTTTCCACCTGCAAAATAGGCGTTTTAACATTTTTGTTCAATATACCCAACAAATTTTTAACATCAATAATGGGCATGTGACTATTTATGATTATGACGAAAACGCAAAATTAACTAAAAACTAAGTGATTTTAATGAGTTGGGATTTTTAGCGCAGGCTAATTTAGCACCAAAAATTTTCATGACCTCAAGTTTAAACGTATGGTTTTTGCGTTTGATTTTAACGCATAATTTTTACCCAAAACTTAATTTGAGTCTTTAAGTCTTGGAGCTTTGTTTCTTGGTTTTGAGGTTTAGCGTGTTGCTCGGTACTTGAGTTTTGGTTTAGAACCTTTCGTTTGGGCTTAAAGTTTTTACGCTTTTGGCGCTTTTAGCGCGAGCGTTTTAGCAACTACAGGCGCCGAGCGCTTAGTTAAAGCCAAGCTTATAGGCGCAAAATCATGCCACACCACTTTAGTATTTAACTTAGGCATATACCACGAAAGCCCAAAGGTTTCCTTTGTAGAGGCGATAATTGTGCTTTGAATAAACCCTCGCTCTGATTGGTGTTCAATTAAATCTTCATCAAGCTTAAAGGTAAATTCAGGCAAACCAACCAACCCCCGAGCTGTAAGCTTTACCGCGGTTTCTTTAATGGTCCAAAGCATAAAAAAACGGAGTAATTCAGGTACCAACGACTGCTGTTTAGCATCGTTATGGCAAATTTGTTCTTGAGTGTAATTGGCTGATTCTAATAGCTTTGCTTCTAAATTTTTATCTTGAGACGCTAAAAGTCTATTTTGCAGGCTCTTTAGTAGTGGCGCACTTAAAATCCAGCTTGCATCGAAATTGCTATGACGCACAAAAGCTTGTTCCTTAGGGCTTAGCATTCGTTCAACCACAGCCTGGTAAGATTTACGTCGTTGCACTAACTCAATATCGATAGCACAAGGATTTTTACTTACGAGCAAAAAGAGTCGTGACGCCGAGTGGCTAATACTAAAATGGAATAAACCAGATTTTAAATATGGTTTGCCATATTCACCGATCACTAAGTTTTGGGCTAAATAGGTTAAAGCTTCGTCCCATGAACACGACCTTAACACCATGGTGACGCCCACAAGAGCCCGGCGCCCTGCCCACCACGTGAGTTTACGCGAGTCTCTTGAGGTTTCAATACGGGAAGTAACGAGACTACCTAGAGACGTTAAGTCAACGCTCACAGGTAAAATCTCGTCTAGTTTGACACATAGTCCCCAAAGTCCACCATTCTTAAAAGAGGCTAAACCTTGAAGAATTTCTTTTATAGTTAAAAATTCATCCGTCTGAGCTACATTAATTTTAAGGCTATTTGGAGGTTCTAATAGGTTTAAAGAATCCACCAAAAGCTCGGTGTTTAAGGACGCCCCAAGCTTAATCTTAGAAGCTAAAGAAGCGCTATCCTCTAACACCTTACCCTCTAAAACTTCAGCCTTGACGTGAGACCCCATTGATTGGGCTTTAGCCCCCAATAATTGGGAAGGACCTTTCTCACTTTGGTCACTTTTTTCGCCTTGGGAAGCTATTTTGCCTTGTTTATTTGGGGTGCCTTTTCCACTTTTAAAGCTTTTAATGCCATGTTTAAGCTCAGATAAGGAGAATTTATTTCCCAAGATAAACTCCTAAGAGTTCATAAAGCTTTTCAGCTTCTTCAGGAGTTAAAGTTACGCCTTTACCCATTTTTTCATGAGTTTCATCCCAATCACGAAGATCAAGTTTGGCATTACCACCGTTCCATGAAACGAGGTTTAATTCCTTTTTCCAACCACGATTGCTCGCCGATAACACCCCAAGATGCTGCTTGATATCAAATTTGATTTCGCTTTTGCGGGCACCGCGAGAATTTTCTTTTTCTTCCATCGTTTATCCTATTTTATCTTAGTTTTCTATAGTCTAAAATCAAAACACTAACTGCTCCCACGGGTAAGCCCATGGGGTTCTGATTGAAGTGTAGCTTGTAATCGTACACCATTTTCAGGCTTTGGAGTTACAAGTGTAAAACTGTTTCAATCAGGACTTTCATTACCAAAGAGTCCTACGACCACTTTAGCGGTAATTTTCTGTCTTACGACAAGGAAGTACAGTCAATCTTCCTAACATTTAGATTTTATATTATTACATGCTAATGTCAAGTAGCAAAGATATAGTTTTTCACAGAAAAGCAACTTTCATTCCACACGCAAGCGTGTGGGGTTTACGCCACAATTTATAACACAAAGCGAAAACCATGCTGTAGCATTTCTCACATTGCTCGATAAAAAATGCTAAATACTCCTTGTTTTACAAGTTTTTAGCAGCTCTCAGTTTACAGTTAGAGCTCGCCTAATCGTAAACATCAACTGTCCATAAGGACTCTTAATCTAATAGTAACCTAATACCGTCATTCCATGCATACTTTACCTTATAATACGCATACTATTAAGGAAAAATCCCATTAATGCGTTACTGTTTCCCTTATTTTGTGGTAATATTTAAGGGAAATAATCAGAGGTGAAGGAAATGAGAACTTTTAATTACTCTGAAATCAAGAAGCAAAAGTGGGATTCAGATGTACTTAGCTTAATTGCGGCAATTTATAAAGAGGCTGGTAAACAGGAAATGTCCCTGAAACAACGTCCCGAGGAATTAAAAAAACTGGTTGAGATTGCTAAAATACAAAGCACCGAGGCATCAAACGCAATTGAGGGAATTGTGACAACAAGCACTCGTATCAAGCAGCTTGTAGAAGAAAAAACAACACCAAAGAACCGTGATGAGCATGAAATTGTAGGGTATCGCGATGTTCTGAATATTATTCACGAAAGCTTTGATGCAATTCCAATCACACAGAATTATATTTTACAGCTCCACAAAATATTGTATAGCCACATGAATAATCCTATGGCCGGAAGAACTAAAAGTGTACAAAACTATATTAGTGCCACCTATCCAGATGGCCATGTAGAAACTCTGTTCACTCCACTTGCTCCATTCGATACTCCACAGGCTTTAGATAGAATATGTGAGGAATATAATCGTGTCATTGGAAATATGGAAGTTGAACCTCTGATTGCAATTCCAATCTTCATTCATGACTTTCTTTGCATCCATCCGTTCAATGATGGAAATGGACGAATGAGCCGTTTGCTTACAACACTTCTGTTGTACAAAAATGGCTTTTATGTTGGCAAGTATATTTCATTGGAAGCTAAGATTGCCAAGAACAAGGATCTGTATTACGACACACTTGGTCAGGCCCAGATTGGCTGGCATGAAGGGACAGAGGACTCAGTGCCATTTATCAAGTATTTGCTTGGTACTGTTCTTGCTGCATACAAAGATTTTGAAGAACGTTTTGAACTTGTTGAAACAAAGTTGCCAGCTCTCGAAACAGTCAGACGAGCAACCTTACACAAAATAGGTCGCTTCACAAAGCAGGATATTCGTGAGCTTTGCCCTTCGCTTAGCGTCAGCTCTATAGAGGGCTCACTAAGAAAATTAGTCGCATCTGGTGAACTAAAACGTGAAGGCTCAGGAAAGAGCACTTCCTATTTTAGAATGAAATAATACCTTTAAGTATTTTATTTTTCCCTTAAACATTTCCATTTTTTAAGGAAAAGTCACCGTGATTAAGGTTAAGCATCTGCAAATGCAGATGCTTTTCTTTTGCTCAAATTTAGGAAGGAGTGTGATTATTATGAGCATTTAAAGCGGACTATTCCAATCAAGAGACAAGCCCACGAACAGCACCAACGACAACGCTTACCGCTTTTTGTTTGGCGGCTGTAACTCCGGTAAAGCTCTGAATGAACGAAGTGCCATGCAGCTGACTGCCGTCTACGCTTGCGTCAGAATTATCTCCGAGTCTATTGCTGGCCTGCCGATTCATGTTTATCAATACACCGACTCAGGCAGCAAAGAAAAGGCAATCACCGACTACTTAACTCCTTCAAAAATTAAAACCATCAAAACTAAAATCCCCAGAAACCAAAAGGCATGATTTCTCTAAAGAAAATCATGCCTTAAATTTCGATTTCGATGCAACTTTAATCAAATTGCATCTTGCATCGACTTTAATTTTTTTGCTTTAACTTAAGCTAAGCTTTTATCTTTATATGGTTTATGGTTGGTCATTTTTAGTAGCATCAGGCTATTTGCTATTGCCAACTAAAAACCTACCACCACGAAATAAATTACTGCTTAGCATGACCTAAATCAGTTAAACCTAAACGTTCCTGACGCTTATGAACGGCGATAGTGAGTAAGGCGTCGGTAGAGCTGTTAAGCGCAGTTTCACATGAATCTTGGATAACACCAACAATCATCCCTACACCTACTACGTACATAGCGATGTCGTTGTTTAAGCCAAAGAGTGAACATGCAAGTGGAATAAGCATTAAAGAGCCACCAGCAACGCCAGAGGCACCACAAGCTGCCATCCCTGATACTACGCAAAGTAATAATGCAGTCCAAACGTCCACTGGTACGCCCATGCTAAATACGGTAGTCAAGGTGAAAACGCTGATAGTAATAGCAGCCCCGGCCATATTAATGGTAGCACCCAAAGGAATAGAAATAGAACTCATCACACGAGAAACACCAGCGCGGTCGCAAACTTCCATATTTACAGGAATGTTAGCTGCTGAGCTTCTTGAGAAGAACGCCTGCAAAGCAGAAGTTCTTAAAGTTAAAAATACTAATGGGAACGGATTTTGTCTTGTCACAAAAGCTACCATAAGTGGGTTAATTACAAGAGCCATGAAGAAGATTACGCCTACTAAGAGCACTAACACCTTGCCATACTGCACCATGTTAGAGAACCCGCCTTCAGCGGTACAAGCAGCAAAGCAAAGACCCATAACGCCAAGTGGAGCACAACGAATTACCAACTTAACAAGGTCGGTCACTACAGAAGCCAAATCCTTAAGCACTAACTTAGTTTCGTTTGAAGCCTTACGGAAGATCACCCCAAGTGCTACCGCCCAAACTAAGATAGAAATGAAGTTACCATCAGCCAAAGCTCTGATTGGGTTACTTACAGCGCTTACTACGAAGTTGTAAACTACCTGGCCAATGCTAGAAACAGTTTCAGCAGAAGAAGCTGCGAATTCAGTTGGTAAAGGCATCTTCACACCAAATATAAAGCAAGCAGCCACTGCTAAGCTACCAGCAAGCACAGTGCTAATAATATAAAGTACTAAGAGGTAACGAAGACCAGTCTTCACATCGCGTCTATGAGAAGCGATAGCGCTAGTTACAAGCACTAACACCAAAAGCGGAGCTACGCTCTTTAACGCTTTAACAAACAATTCCCCAAAAATGGAGACGAAACCAGCCTCAGTCGGCACAAAATACGCAAGGGCTATACCAACAAGCATACCCAAGATAATCTGCGCAACTAATGGCACTTTTTTATAAATAGCGACGATGCTGTTCATTTAAAACTCCAAAAGTTTTTCTAATATTTTGCTTAATTGTGTCTCTGCGCCATCTGAGAAGTTTTAATGACTCAGTTTTTGGAAGCATTGTTTTTTTACTTTAGATACGACTAGTAATGATCAATTTATATAAGCCACATAAGTTCGGTTACTTAGGTCTAGTAAGTCTTACTTAGTATTAAGAAATACCATTTAAGATTTACCGAAAAGCCAATTTTATCTTGCCTTTGATAAAATTCTAACCAAGATAAACTTGTACCACCACTTATAGCACTTATACATCACTTAAATCTTAACCAACGTAAGTAAAAAACTCTGGAACGCCAAATAAACTATTTTAAAACCACAGCGGTATTGATGGCTTAGGTCCAACCTGTTCCATCCAAAGAGCCACCGGCAGACACATGCTAGTAAACTAAACCTAAAACAACCAAAAATAAGTAAAGCAAACTTAACCTAAAGAAAGTTATCTAAAACATCCTAGAGAGCTAAAACGCCCTAAAGTTCTAAGATGTCTTCGAGTTTTAAAACGTCAGAGATCTGACGATAACTATCGAAAACCAAGGAACGTTAAAAAATTAACTCCATCATTTATCAAATCATGCATACGCCTGCCGGTGACTATTCAGGCCAAAACCACCTAGAATCAGCAGAGACCGACAAATTTTACAATGGAGCCCACAATTGCTCAAATATTGAGAACCGATTATGTTAAAAAATGTCCCGCTCCCCACAAAAAAGCGCTATTTAACCGTTAAACAAAGAGAGTTACACGATCTGTTTCAGAAAATTGCCAATTTTTGGGCGGTTAGTGTCAAGCAAGTTGCAACTATTGTGGGACCTAGGGAACATGAGTATCCCCCCTCCTTTCAAAGATAAAGTTTGGCCAAACATTATTAAACACAGCTTTTTTATACCTGTGTACATTAAATTATAACCTATCGAATTTTCATGTAAAAATCGGTCAAATGGCTCAGAAACAAGGAGTTTAATGTGGTTTAGGTCAACAAAAGACTAGCCCGTCACACTTTGTTCTAGCAATTACCGCCCCAAATGAGTATTCTAAACCTCAAAACTTGACGTTATTATTTTGGATTATTTTGGGCTAAAAAAAATGGCTAAACACAATTCTCAAGAACTTTTTTCTGCTCTTTGGTCTGCCGCTGATGTTATGAGATCAACAATGTCACCAGACGTTTACAAAGATTATCTTCTAGGTTTGATTTTTTATAAAAGCTTGTCCGACAAAACTTTATATAAAGTTGTAGATCTGCTTGAAGATCGTAAACCACAAAATCTTGAAGAAGCGCAAACCATTTATGAAAATTCCATGAATGACGAAGAGAATTGGCCTACTCTCCTTGAAGAATTAGAAAATGACTTCGGCTGCGTTATTCTTCCTAAATATACTTTTACTAATTTCTATAACCAAATCAATAATGGCGACTTCCATTTAGTTACTCTTAAGGAAGCTTTTAGAGAAGTAGAGCATCCTTGTAAAAGAACTAACAACAAAGCAACTGAGTTACCTCAGACCTCACAAGATGGCACCACTAGCGCTGCCCAAAACAATGATAATGTCTATGACGGCTTATTTGATGATTTCGACATCGACTCCAAAAACCTCGGTCGAGAAATCCAAGACCGCAACATCATGATTGCCGATTTAATCAAGGCTCTTACCTGTATTAACTTTAATGAATACGAAGAAGATGCCTTAGGTGATGCTTATGAATACCTTATTTCTCAGTTTGCTTCAGAATCAGGGAAGAAAGCTGGTGAATTCTACACCCCACAAGCAGTATCTAAACTCATTGCTAGACTTGTAACTAATGGCCGGGAAAAGAAAAATGGCTTTTCTGTATACGATGCCTGCTGCGGATCAGGTTCACTTCTTTTGCAAATTAAACAATACATGTATAAAGGCACCTCTATAAATGATGACTTTTCACGTAATGTCCAATTCTTTGGCCAAGAAAAAATCAATCAGACCTACAACTTATGTCGCATGAACATGATGTTGCATAAGATTACAGCCAGCAGACAACATATCAACTTAGGCGACACCTTACAAAACGATTGGCCAACCGAACAACCAACTAATTTCGATGCCGTAGTTATGAATCCACCATATAGCCAAAAGTGGAATCCTGCGGAATCGCTCATTACTGATTCACGCTTCGCTCACTACGGCAAACTTGCCCCAAAATCAGCCGCTGACTATGCTTTCCTCTTGCATGGTTTTTATCATCTAAAAACTGACGGTATGATGGGCATCGTTTTGCCTCACGGGGTGCTTTTTAGAGGCGCAGCCGAAGGCGTTATCAGAAAACATTTACTTGAAGATGGTTCTATTTACGCTGTAATCGGCCTTCCATCTAACCTCTTTTACAACACATCTATTCCTACCACTATCGTAGTTCTCCGCAAAGACAATGCCCAACGCGATGTGTTATTTATTGATGCCTCTAAAGACTTCAAGAAGAACAAAACTCGTAACGAGCTCACCGATGAGCATATCGAAAAGATCTTCCAAGCCTTTATTGCACGCAAGGACATAGAAAAGTACGCTCACCTAGCCAGCTTTGATGAAATCAAAGAAAACGACTACAACCTTAATATTCCTAGATACGTTGACACCTTCGAGGAAGAAGAAGAAATCGTCCTTGACGACTGCTTCAAGGAACTTGCGGAAATTGACCAAGAAGAACTTAAGCTCAACGCTGAACTAAACAGCTACTTTAAAGAACTTGGCCTCAACTTCACCCTGAGTCAAGGAGAATAACATGAGCGAACAACGTAAGGTTCCGAAGCTAAGATTCCCTGAATTTACTGACGATTGGGAACAGCGT
>ERZ1034739.392-NODE-392-length-10372-cov-71.666182_pt1 | contig 10372 bp, 8 predicted proteins | sample MGYA00520636_ERZ1034739 | MGnify/ENA primary metagenome ERZ1034739 (study PRJEB33766, sample SAMN09781703) | gut metagenome | biome: gut microbiome | host: Homo sapiens | place: Madagascar | study: EMG produced TPA metagenomics assembly of the PRJNA485056 data set... | reverse complement strand
GCCATTACGCACTACCACCTCAAGGTAGCGTGTCTACCAATTCCACCACCCGGGCATTGGTACAAAGCACATATCTTTGATTTAAGTTGTCGATTCTAAATATTTCTTTTTAGTCGAATCACTCTAAAAGGAAAGTGGTACCCGAGGCGGGACTTGAACCCGCACGCCATTACGCACTACCACCTCAAGGTAGCGTGTCTACCAATTCCACCACCCGGGCATAAATTTCATCAGACTACTTGTTTTCAGTCTGCTGAACTTTATCCTGAATTTCAGCTTTCACAGCTTCAGCTTTTGGCTGAGCTTCAGTTTTAACTTCTTCAACCTTAGCTTCTACAGCTTCAGCTTTTGGTGCAACTTCAGCTTTAACTTCTTCAGTCTTTGCTTCGACTGTAGCTTTAACATCTTCAGCCTTAGTTTCAACTTCAGTCTTAACTTCTTCAACTGCCTTTGGAGCTTCTACTTTAGTTTCCTCACCCTTTGGTTCAGCAACCTTTGGTGGTTCAGCAACCTTTGGCGCTTCTTCCTTAGGAGTTTCAACCTTTGCAGCATCACTTACTATAGGCTTATCAGCATCATTCTTTGGTGCAACTTGTTTCTGTTCAGATACATCTTGCTGTTCAGATACAATTTGATCAAAATCAGAACCAGTTTTAGCTTTGTGAGTATTAACATACCCGAGAGCCAAACAAATGATTACAAAGAGCGCAGACAAAAACCAAGTTGACTTAGTAAAAAAGTTTCCGCTTCCTACTGATCCGAACAATGTATTTGATGCACCAGCACCAAATGACGCGCCCATACCAGCACCCTTACCTTGTTGTACAAGAATAAACACAACAAGAAGGATTGCCACTATTAAAAGTAATACTATTAATATTGCATAAGCGTATGACATTCTTCCCTTCCTCAGCTTCTTTGCTGTTTTAATGGGCGTTATTTTATCAAAGAATTTCCCGATTTCAAGCTTTTTTCTTAAAAATTTTTCAAATTAAAGCTTAAAACGCCTTATCTGAGCGATTATTACCCACATTTGATTATAAACCACCCAAGAGAGCATCTCAAGAGTGGTTTATATGAGTGTTGTTTTAGCCACTTTGGCTTTAACGTTTTGGCAGCAAGAAGCTTAACTCTGACTTAAACGGATAATCACATTAGCAATTTCACGCGCTAATGAATTAACGAGTTCTTCGTCTTCACCTTCTACCATAACACGTACTAATGGTTCAGTCCCAGATTTACGTAATAAAACGCGCCCAGCGTTACCTAAACGGTCTTCTGCTGACTTAACTGAAGCTAGTACTGTGTCATCACTTAATGCATCAAAGCCAGGCTTTAACCGAACATTGATCAATACTTGTGGGAACAATTTAAGATCCGCATGCAAATCCTTAAGAGACTTCTTACTTTCACACATAGCTCTTAACACCTGCAAAGCAGAAATAATACCATCCCCTGTGGTGGTATGACGTAAGCTAATGATGTGGCCTGAATTTTCCCCACCTAAAGCCCAATTGTTTTCGAGGAGCTTTTCCATTACATAGCGGTCACCAACGTTGGCTCTCACGAATGGAATTTCATGGCGCGCTAACGCTTGTTCAAATCCGAGGTTAGACATTAAGGTCCCTACTACCCCACCAACAAGCTTACCCATTTTCTTTTGGTAACAAGCAATGATATAAAGAAGCACGTCACCATCGAGTATTTCACCATCACGGTCAACCATCAATACACGGTCACCATCACCATCAAAAGCAATCCCAAGGTCCGCTCTTGTTTCAAGCACCTTAAGCACTAGATTGTTCGGGTGAGTTGAACCATAACCATCATTAATGTTAGTTCCATTTGGTTCATTACCAATGGTAATAACTTCCGCCCCAAGTTCTCTAAATACCATAGGAGCCACTTGATAAGTAGCGCCATGAGCACAGTCGAGCACAATTCTTAACCCTTCTAAAGAGTAAATATTAGGAAATGAGCTCTTACAAAATTCGATATAACGACCAGGAGCATCGTCTTTACGGGAGGCCTTGCCTAATTCGCTAGATTCAGCAATAGTCATTTCTTCATCCATCAAAGCTTCAATCTGAAGCTCGATTTCGTCAGGGAGCTTAGTCCCATCTTTAGAGAAGAATTTAATCCCATTGTCATAAAATGGATTATGAGAAGCACTAATTACCACCCCGGCTTCCGCTCTAAAAGCACGAGTTAAGTACGCAACAGCAGGAGTAGGCATCGGGCCTAACAACACTGATTTAACCCCAGCTGCACTAAACCCCGCTTCTAAAGCAGCTTCTAACATGTAGCCAGAAATTCTGGTATCTTTCCCAATAATAACCTTCTTGGTGCCGTTTTTAGAGAGTACTTTACCGGCTGCCCACCCAAGCTTCATTACGAATTCAGGGACAATTGGGTAGTTACCGACCTTACCACGCACCCCGTCAGTACCAAAATATTTTCTTTGCATGACAAATATGTCCTTTTGTATTTGTTTTTAAATATCATGTGAACTTGTTAGTTCAATTATTCGTGGCAATGATGGCAGTATTACTTTATTGCCTTATTGCTTTGCTATATTACTTTGCTGTATTGCTATATCGCTTTACTTCTAGCCTTATCCATTCTAGTTCTAGCAGTTTCTAGTTCTAGCAACTTCTAGCTAGTTGCTCGATTTCGAGTCATGACCAAGCTTTATGATCTTCTTTAGCTCCGGCGCAGAATGCTCAAAACTTTGCGCTTTTTCCCAGCAAGTAATTGCTTGTACTGTTTCTTTAACGTCATGAACGCGCACAATATTAGCGCCCTTCATAATGGAATAGAGAGCTAAAGCGACAGAGCCGACCATGCGTTCGCTAACTGGTACATTCAAGAGATTGCCAATCATTGATTTACGAGACAAGCCAATAAGCATAGGCAAATCAAATGACTTAAAGGTTTCAAGACGCCCTAAGAGTTCATAGTTTTGATCTAAAGTTTTACCAAAACCTAGCCCCGGATCGATAATTATGTTTTCTCTCTTAATACCGGCATTTAAGCATTCATGAATTCGTTCAAAGAAGAATTCATTAACATCCCCAAGTAAATCCTTATACTGTGGTGCGTCTTGCATATTTTGCGGTTCACCCTGCATATGCATTAAACAAACAGGGATATTAGCTTTAGCACAAACTTCTAAAGCTCCTTCAACCTTTAAAGCTCTTATATCATTAATTAAATGCGCCCCTGCTTCCGCAGCTTGCGCCATAACTTCAGGCTTTGAGGTATCAACAGAAATAAATACATCTAAGCCTTTAGATATACGTTCTACCACCGGAATTACTCGTTCAAGTTCTTCTTCCGTTGAAACTAAAGCTGCTCCAGGACGAGTAGATTCCCCACCAATATCAATAATAGTCGCCCCATCTCGACACATTTGAGCGGCAAAATCGTAGGCCGCGTTAGGCTTATTGTGCGTTCCCCCATCTGAAAACGAATCCGGAGTTACGTTCAAAATCCCCATAACCTTAGGAGTACTAAGATCCAGCGTTCTATTTCCTGAAACAAGCTTATATTTTTTCATATAAATATCCGTAAGGTAAACCAGCTTATGCTGGCCATAATAATCAGTATGAAAGCCAAGTAAGGAAGCAAGTTACCACAGCTTGCTTTTAACCACGGTTTAGATAAATCAAAGGGTTAACTCTATAGTCACCATAACCATCACCGATAATAGCTACCAAACTAGCAAACCATCACATGACGTTTCTAGGCTAAAGCTAGTCCCATTACCATTATCAGAAAAACCTTTTTATTTTTTAAGATGCCATTATAGGCAATTTAATCATATTATGAGAGCTTCAACGCCTTTTAGCAAAAGAATAAGCTCGATTTTTTGTAAATGCGCTGTTTATACTCACAAATAAAGCTTAAAACCATCCATATTTACCACTTCATAAACAAACCTTTTTCCTAAAAATTTCCTCTAAAAAATCCGCCCCACTCCAAAAATGTTTTTTTTCGGCGTCCATAAAAAAAGTCACCTTTTTACAAGGTGACTTTCTTAGTCTTAGGTTACCAAATTTAGTTACTAGTTTTTAGTTACTAGTTTTTGATTACTAGCTTTGGTGTTTTGTTACCAGATATTTATTTACCAACTAATAGATACAAGCTTATCTTTTAGCTTTAACTTTTGAGTCTAATAATTTAGCTAGAACTTAATTCGCCGCCAAACTATTAAAGTCCCCAACCGTTGTCGTTGTTATCATTTTTTGGTTGTTCTGGTTTTGGTTGTTCCGGCTTTGGCTGCCCTGGTTCTTGTGGTTTGGCTTCAGTCGCAGCCGGAGCTTCTTGGCTTGGCTGGCCATTAGCGTCATTTGAACCTTGGTTATCACCGTTATTAGAGTTAGCTGAACTTGAAGCTGAAGCTCCGTTAGGAGTTTGAGCAGGTTCGCTTACAGGGCGGCGGGCCATCAAATCATCAATTTGAGTAGCATCCAAAGTTTCATACTTCATAAGAGCATCTTTCATAGCATGGAGAATATCAATGTTATCTTCAAGAAGCTTACGCGCACGAGCATAGTTACGAGAAATAATTTCTTTTACTTCCGCATCAACCAATTGCTGAGTAGTTTCTGATAAGTTCTTAACTTGAAGCCCCATACTACCTAAGTATGATTCTTTTTCTTCATCGCAAAGAAGCTGAGGACCTAACTTGTCACTCATCCCCCAACGAAGAACCATTTTCTTAGCTAAATCGGTAGCGCGTTCAATATCGTTTGAAGCCCCAGTTGTAACTTTGTCAGCTCCGAACATCAATTCTTCAGCAATACGACCGCCATAAAGAGAAGCAATCATTGATTCGATGTATTCTCTTGTGTGGCTAAACTTATCGTTTTCTGGAAGATACATAGTAACCCCAAGAGCACGACCACGCGGAATAATAGAAACCTTATATACCGGATCATGATCAGGTACTAATTTACCAACAATAGCATGACCCGATTCGTGGTAAGCCGTATTGATCTTTTCATGTTCATCCATGGCCATAGAACGACGTTCAGTCCCCATAAGGATCTTGTCTTTAGCCAATTCAAATTCAGTCATGCTCACTAAATTTTTGTTTGCACGAGCTGCCGCCAACGCAGCTTCATTAACTAAATTAGCAAGTTCAGCCCCAGAAAAACCTGGAGTTCCACGAGCAATTAATGAAATGTTTACGTCTTCAGCTACCGGAACCTTGCGAGTGTGAACCTTAAGAATTTGTTCACGCCCCTTAATATCGGGTAAACCTACAGTTACCTGACGGTCAAAACGACCTGGACGTAATAACGCAGAGTCCAAAACATCAGGACGGTTAGTAGCAGCAATTACAATTACCGCTTCATGACCTTCAAAGCCGTCCATTTCTACTAAGAGCTGGTTTAAGGTTTGTTCACGTTCATCGTGACCACCGCCACCCATGCCTGAACCGCTACGGCTTCTACCAACAGCGTCGATTTCGTCAATAAAAATAATACATGGGCAATGTTTTTTCGCCTGAGCAAACATGTCACGTACACGGCTAGCCCCGACACCCACAAACATTTCAACGAAGTCAGAACCAGAAATGGAGAAGAATGGAACCTTGGCTTCCCCAGCAATAGCTTTGGCTAACAAAGTCTTACCGGTACCTGGTTGACCTACGAGTAACACCCCGCGTGGAATCTTGCCCCCAAGCTTTTGGAACTTGCTTGGATCCATCAAGTAATCAACGAGCTCTTTTACTTCTTCTTTGGCTTCGTCACAACCGGCAACATCATCAAAAGTAGTATGAACTTGGTCTTCCCTTAAAAGCTTGGCTTTACTCTTAGAGAAACCAAAAATCCCGTTTCCCCCGCTTTGGTTACGCATGGAGCGCATATAAAACAACCAAACAGCAATGAGGAGCAACATTGGGAACCAAGAAATAAGAACAGAGAAGAGCACACTAGGTTCTTCTGGCTTAGTCCCAAAAGTTTTGACCTTACCTTCTTCAAGTGCCGGCAATAAGGTTTGATCCTGTACTGGCATGTAGATTTCAAAATTACTGCCGTTACGTTTCACCCCAGTAATCTTACGTCCGTCTACCTGGACCTGACTAATATCGCCTGCCTTTACTTCATTTTTGAAAGCAACATAATCCTTGGTGGCGTCAGTACTATTGACGTTGCTAGAATTGAAGGCTTCAAAGCAGTAAATAAAAGCGACTGCAATAATTAACCAAAGTATTAGATTCTTAGCCATGCTAGTTTATCCTTAAGTTAAGCCTCTTAAAAAATTTTTATGTAATTTGCTCTGCTTGCTCCGTGGCAAAATCTTTATAACAGTTACAAGTCCCTAGCGAATGCTTCACCTAAAACTTAGCCCCCCTAAAATCGCATGGCAAGCGATACTTTTGGGCTCCACCTAAATCACTTAGCAGTTCTAGGAAGAATGGCCGCTTTTTCTAAAACATAAACTCGTTATAAATTGCAAATTATAATTTTTGTTTTGTCGGTTAAAACCGTTTGTTTTGATCTTTTGGTTAGTTTAACCATTTGTTTGGTTTGACCATTGGGTCAGACCGTTAAGTTTTACAGCCTTAGTGGACTATTAGGTTTTATCCGTACGCTCCTACGTAGAATTTTATCTAAAAAACTCTTGTTCTCTAGCGCCTTTAAAGCCAAGCCCAACGTAATAAACTTCACGAGATCTTGAACGTGAAGCATCAGGCTTACGAACTTTAACTTCCTTAAAGGCCGAACGAAGCATTCTTAAATACGCTTCAGTTCCTTCGCCATTAAAGACTTTAACTACAAATGAACCACCTTTCTTTAAAATTTGGTTACACATTTCAAACGCAAGTTCTACCAAATACATAGCGCGTGGTTGGTCTACTGCCAAATTACCAGACATGTTTGGTGCCATATCTGACATCACTACGTCTACTTCAGTATCCCCCACAATGCGGAGTAATTCGTCTAAAACGCTTTGTTCTCTAAAGTCGCCTTGTAAAAAATCTACACCATAAATTGGATCCATTGGTAGGATATCACATGCTACCACACGGCCGTTTTCCCCTACGCAGGTAGTAGCATATTGGGACCAGCCACCAGGAGCCGCGCCTAAATCCACGACTTTATAACCTGGTTTAAACAACCGGTCACGTTCTTGAATTTCTTCAATCTTAAAGCTCGCACGTGAGCGTAACCCCTGCTTATGCGCTTCTTGCACATAAACATCTTTAAAGTGTTCCTGTAGCCAACGACTTTGGCTTGCAGTTCTTTTTTTCTTACTCATTAACTCTTAAACATTAAATTTTGTGGCAGAAACTTTTTTATCATCTCATTTACGCTTCTGATCTTGATTTAGAGCTAGCTTATAATTCCTTACATTAAGCAATGCCTAAACCAACGATTTTTAAGCTAAAGGGAAGAATATTGGGTAACAATTCTTAGGTTTAGTTTTAGGTGTTGTTTTAGGTGTTTAGCGTTTGTTTAAGGTTTATATAACCCCACAAGGTCGCTGCATTGCCTATTACAGTTCCTACATTGTTTACCTAAGCTACTCACTCATTTTGTAGCTTAACTTTGTTCTACCAAATACAACAAAAATATTTAAAGTTCCGTTAAACACCGATTACCCATTAAAACTGTGCAACCGAACCCGAACTTAATCATAGTATATACGAAATGACGTCATAAATTCAGCTAATTTGCATAATCCACCTGTAAATTGCCTGCAAAAAGATCTCAGTTAGTCTACTTTAGTTAATACATGCAATGATGGCATTTACATATTTTTTGGGCGCAAATGTCTGTTTATCCTAAAGTTAGCCTCAACCTAACGTAAGTATTCCGAGGCTAACTCTAAGCGCCCCGAGGCTAACTCAAAGTACCACCGGGGTTTACACGTATTCCGAGGTTAACAAAGGATTCACGCTACATTTTAACTTTTTCTTATTAGGATGAACCTAAAGTCGATGCTGACTTGTATAAGTTAAGGTGTTAGCCGTAAAAATTTACCCATTTTTTAAATAACATGTATAATCCCACTTGTTGATATGGAATTTAGGAAACTTCAAATGGAATTAACTACCAAACAGCGCCAATACCTCAAGATTAAAGCAGCTGAACTCAAGCCAGTGGTTATGATCGGCAAAAACGGCATCACCGAAAGCGTCATTGAAGAAATCAAATCATCTATTGAACATCACGAACTTATCAAGGTAAAAGCAAAAGCAGAAGACCGCGAACAACGCGATGAACTTGCCCAGTATCTTGCTGAGCAGAGCGAATCGACTGTAGTTCAGTTCTTAGGTAACAATCTTACTCTCTTCAAACAGGCTAAGAAAAACAGCAAGTTCACTTTACCAAAAGAATAATTGAACTACTTGTTTTTTTTGGCTCTGTGCAAAATCCTGTGGAATTTGACTATTAGGCCGACGCTACTTTAGTTGGGTAGGACTTCAAATAAAAGGTTCATCCCTAAATTTTGGGGTTGACTAAAGCAGTTAATTTTGTATTCATAAGTATAGATCTTTTTTATAATTGCAACCACAAACGTGGTTAAAGTCATGTAATTCATTTGTTGCAACTACTGTAAGACTTATGGTAGTCGCACTAAAGAATGAAGAGCTAAGACCTATTATTGAGGATATCTTTGATGATACTAGAGCTATAAACGATGCCATTAAAAACAAAGATGGATCAAAGCGCCGTAGCTGCTCTAAGAAATTTAGAGATGCCATTACTTATGCTGTAAACAAAGAGTTTAAGTTAAAGTCCTTCTTAGACTCTCCTTATGGACTTATGTCATCAACTAAGGTTGAAGAGAAGTTTCGTGAGTTGGATATACTAAGAAACGGCATGATGGCATCTGACCCCTGCAAAGATGCAGAGAACTTAGCTCTGTTTTATTCACTGTATAAAACAGCTCAAATGCATGGTATTGAATTTGAAACTTACATGCAAAGATGCATTACAGCAATGAGCGAACACCTAAATGATATTGAATTTGAAAAGGACTCTAAAGGTACAATTACAGGTTACAAATCTCACTCAATACCTGAGGAGATGTTAGAGAATTTAATGCCATGGAATATAGCTAAGGCGTAAACGGTCTTACAGTTAATTCAGACCATTTACAAAGTCATTCAATTAGACTGCACACTAAAAAACAAAAGGCACTCTAGATTGCACTTTAACTGAACTCGGCAAGAAGTCCCCCACCTCTATAGGTAGGGGAGGATGTCACTTTGAACAAACACTCTAGGGCCTTAGTTTTTAATTCAAAAAAACGGAATTCCAAACTAATGGCATTCCGTTTTCTACAACTTAAGTTTAAGCGTAGCTTAATTAAAGCCCTAAACACCAAAATAATAATTCAAGCCCAACCGGGCTTTGATGCCTTCGGGCTTAAAAATATTTAGATGTAGAGTACTTCTACAATGTAGTAGTTAACCTTGCCACGTGGAGTCACAATAACAACATCGTCATCAGCGTACTTACCAATAAGACCGCGAGCGATTGGAGTTTTATAAGAAATCAAACCGTGTTCAATGTCTGCTTCGTCTTCACCTACAATCTTGTAGGTAATTTCTTCACCAGTAGATTCTTTTTCGAGTTTAACAGTAGCCCCAAAAACAACCTTCTTTTCATCCTTAAAAGCCTGCTTGGTGATATCGATAATTTCAGCAGTTGCAAGCTTGCTTTCCATATCCTTAATATGAGCTTCACAGATCCCTTGTTCTTCACGAGCAGCGTGGTATTCTGCGTTTTCTTTAAGGTCACCATGCTCACGAGCTTCCGCAATGGCAGCAGAAATGCGCGGACGTTCAACGGTTTTAAGGCGTTCTAGTTCCGCACGCATTTGGCGTGCGCCTTCAACGGTCATCGGAGTAGTTTCCATCTTATTATCCCTCTTTTTTTAAAGAATAAAAAAACTCAGGACCTGTTTACACAAATCCCGTTCGAAGTTTACAAAAAATGTATGGCTTCTTTAGAATTAAAGATTTTACTCTTTTCTTTGAAGCCTAGTGAACTACTCACCACCTAAAGAGGTGGGAGCTTCGTAATTACTCAATAAAGTCGCATCAAAGTGCAGGATGCATGACCTAAGTTTAAGCCTTAAAAACTCAATTAAGTAAATTTTTTAGTTCAAGTTTTTAGAGCCTTAAACCGATTAACTAAATAATAAAGAATCTTTTAGCATCGACTTTAACTTACTTTAAGGAAGGTTTACCTAAGTTTAAGTAAACGTTTAAGCAACTCTTAAGCTTACGTTTCTCCTACCTAAAAACTTTAACCATTATAGCCCAATTTGTCACCTTTGACCATGTTTAGATAGCAGTTACGCACGAAAATATAGGAGTTTAATACCATGTCCCCATCCTAAT
>ERZ1034739.384-NODE-384-length-10699-cov-7.395810_pt1 | contig 10699 bp, 9 predicted proteins | sample MGYA00520636_ERZ1034739 | MGnify/ENA primary metagenome ERZ1034739 (study PRJEB33766, sample SAMN09781703) | gut metagenome | biome: gut microbiome | host: Homo sapiens | place: Madagascar | study: EMG produced TPA metagenomics assembly of the PRJNA485056 data set... | reverse complement strand
ATCATGTTCTGACCACCAGTCTGCTGCTGGGTAATGTTCCGCCACGTCATCAGAACAAAGACGGTTCGGTAGATATCGACACCCTGTTCCGTATTGGTCGTGGACGTGCGCCGACTGGCGAACCTGCGGCGGCAGCGGAAATGACCAAATGGTTTAACACCAACTATCACTACATGGTGCCGGAGTTCGTTAAAGGCCAACAGTTCAAACTGACCTGGACGCAGCTGCTGGACGAAGTGGACGAGGCGCTGGCGCTGGGCCACAAGGTGAAACCTGTGCTGCTGGGGCCGGTTACCTGGCTGTGGCTGGGGAAAGTGAAAGGTGAACAATTTGACCGCCTGAGCCTGCTGAACGACATTCTGCCGGTTTATCAGCAAGTGCTGGCAGAACTGGCGAAACGCGGCATCGAGTGGGTACAGATTGATGAACCCGCGCTGGTACTGGAACTACCACAGGCGTGGCTGGACGCATACAAACCCGCTTACGACGCGCTCCAGGGACAGGTGAAACTGCTGCTGACCACCTATTTTGAAGGCGTAACGCCAAATCTCGACACGATTACTGCGCTGCCTGTTCAGGGTCTGCATGTTGACCTCGTACATGGTAAAGATGACGTTGCTGAACTGCACAAGCGCCTGCCTTCTGACTGGTTGCTGTCTGCGGGTCTGATCAATGGTCGTAACGTCTGGCGCGCCGATCTTACCGAGAAATATGCGCAAATTAAGGACATTGTCGGCAAACGTGATTTGTGGGTGGCATCTTCCTGCTCGTTGCTGCACAGCCCCATCGACCTGAGCGTGGAAACGCGTCTTGATGCAGAAGTGAAAAGCTGGTTTGCCTTCGCCCTACAAAAATGCCATGAACTGGCACTGCTGCGCGATGCGCTGAACAGTGGTGACACGGCAGCTCTGGCAGAGTGGAGCGCCCCGATTCAGGCACGTCGTCACTCTACCCGCGTACATAATCCGGCGGTAGAAAAGCGTCTGGCGGCGATCACCGCCCAGGACAGCCAGCGTGCGAATGTCTATGAAGTGCGTGCTGAAGCCCAGCGTGCGCGTTTTAAACTGCCAGCGTGGCCGACCACCACGATTGGTTCCTTCCCGCAAACCACGGAAATTCGTACCCTGCGTCTGGATTTCAAAAAGGGCAATCTCGACGCCAACAACTACCGCACGGGCATTGCGGAACATATCAAGCAGGCCATTGTTGAGCAGGAACGTTTGGGACTGGATGTGCTGGTACATGGCGAGGCCGAGCGTAATGACATGGTGGAATACTTTGGCGAGCACCTCGACGGATTTGTCTTTACGCAAAACGGTTGGGTACAGAGCTACGGTTCCCGCTGCGTGAAGCCACCGATTGTCATTGGTGACATTAGCCGCCCGGCACCGATTACCGTGGAGTGGGCGAAGTATGCGCAATCGCTGACCGACAAACCGGTGAAAGGGATGCTGACGGGGCCGGTGACCATACTCTGCTGGTCGTTCCCGCGTGAAGATGTCAGCCGTGAAACCATCGCCAAACAGATTGCGCTGGCGCTGCGTGATGAAGTGGCCGATCTGGAAGCCGCTGGAATTGGCATCATCCAGATTGACGAACCGGCGCTGCGCGAAGGTTTACCGCTGCGTCGTAGCGACTGGGATGCGTATCTCCAGTGGGGCGTAGAGGCCTTCCGTATCAACGCCGCCGTGGCGAAAGATGACACACAAATCCACACTCACATGTGTTATTGCGAGTTCAACGACATCATGGATTCGATTGCGGCGCTGGACGCAGACGTCATCACCATCGAAACCTCGCGTTCCGACATGGAGTTGCTGGAGTCGTTTGAAGAGTTTGATTATCCAAATGAAATCGGTCCTGGCGTCTATGACATTCACTCGCCAAACGTACCGAGCGTGGAATGGATTGAAGCCTTGCTGAAGAAAGCGGCAAAACGCATTCCGGCAGAGCGCCTGTGGGTCAACCCGGACTGTGGCCTGAAAACGCGCGGCTGGCCAGAAACCCGCGCGGCACTGGCGAACATGGTGCAGGCGGCGCAGAATTTGCGTCGGGGGTAAAATCCAAACCGGGTGGTAATACCACCCGGTCTTTTCTCATTACAGCGACTTCTTCCCACCATACTGCTTAAACCATTCCAGCATACGCTGCCAGCCATCTTTCGCAGATGCGGCATGATAGCTCGGGCGATAATCAGCATTGAATGCATGCCCGGCATCCGGGTACACGATAATCTCTGCTTTCGCATTAGCAGCCCGCAGCGCCTGGCGCATGGTTTCAACGCTCTCCTGCGGAATACTGTTATCCAGACCGCCATATAAGCCGAGAACCGGCGCGTTAAGATCGGTTGCGATATCAACAGGTTGTTTCGGTGAATTCAGCGACTTGTCGCCCGTCAGTTTGCCGTACCACGCCACTGCGGCTTTTAGCTGTGGATTATGCGCGGCATACAGCCAGGTGATACGTCCACCCCAGCAGAATCCGGTGATCATTAAACGATGAACATCGCCGCCGTTGCGGGAAGCCCAACTGGCGACATGATCGAGATCGGCCAGCACCTGCGAGTCAGGCACTTTTGCTACCAGACCGCTAAGCAACGTGGGGATATCGGCAAAATCATTCGGATCGCCTTCGCGGAAGTAAAGTTCAGGTGCGATAGCCAGATACCCCTCCAGCGCCAGACGGCGACAAATGTCGCGGATATGTTCATGCACGCCAAAAATTTCCTGCACTACAATGACCACTGGCAGTGGGCCATCGCTTTGCTTTGGTCTGGCATGGTAAGCAGGCATGTTATCCCCTTGTGAAGGGATAGAGGTGAAGCCCGCCACAATCGCGTCGTCCGGGGTCTGAACGATGGTCGAAGCGAGAGGCGATGCAGCAGGTGCAAATCCAGATTGTTGTGTTGTTGCCATGGTATTCTCCGTACCCTTATAAAAATGTTGCGCAATGTTAACTATAGTCAGCATGCAACAAATCACATTGCCTGAATCGGCTCATCTTTTATGCAGTCCTGCAGAATGAAGAGTGATTTATGTGATTTGAATCACTTTTGGTGGGTAAATTTATGCAACGCATTTGCGTCATGGTGATGAGTATCACGAAAAAATGTTAAACCCTTCGGTAAAGTGTCTTTTTGCTTCTTCTGACTAAACCGATTCACAGAGGAGTTGTATATGTCCAAGTCTGATGTTTTTCATCTCGGCCTCACTAAAAACGATTTACAAGGGGCTACGCTTGCCATCGTCCCTGGCGACCCGGATCGTGTGGAAAAGATCGCCGCGCTGATGGATAAGCCGGTTAAGCTGGCATCTCACCGCGAATTCACCACCTGGCGTGCAGAGCTGGATGGTAAACCTGTTATCGTCTGCTCTACCGGTATCGGCGGCCCGTCTACCTCTATTGCTGTTGAAGAGCTGGCACAGCTGGGCATTCGCACCTTCCTGCGTATCGGTACAACGGGCGCTATTCAGCCGCATATTAATGTGGGTGATGTCCTGGTTACCACGGCGTCTGTCCGTCTGGATGGCGCGAGCCTGCACTTCGCACCGCTGGAATTCCCGGCTGTCGCTGATTTCGAATGTACGACTGCGCTGGTTGAAGCTGCGAAATCCATTGGCGCGACAACTCACGTTGGCGTGACAGCTTCTTCTGATACCTTCTACCCAGGTCAGGAACGTTACGATACTTACTCTGGTCGCGTAGTTCGTCACTTTAAAGGTTCTATGGAAGAGTGGCAGGCGATGGGCGTAATGAACTATGAAATGGAATCTGCAACCCTGCTGACCATGTGTGCAAGTCAGGGCCTGCGTGCCGGTATGGTAGCGGGTGTTATCGTTAACCGCACCCAGCAAGAGATCCCGAATGCTGAGACGATGAAACAAACTGAAAGCCAAGCGGTGAAAATCGTGGTGGAAGCGGCGCGTCGTCTGCTGTAATTCTCTTCTCCTGTCTGAAGGCCGACGCGTTCGGCCTTTTGTATTTTTGCGTAGCGCCTCGCAGGAAATGCCTTTCCAACTGGACGTTTGTACAGCACAATTCTATTTTGTGCGGGTAAGTTGTTGCGTCAGGAGGCGTTGTGGATTTCTCAATCATGGTTTACGCAGTTATTGCGTTGGTGGGTGTGGCAATTGGCTGGCTGTTTGCCAGTTATCAACATGCGCAGCAAAAAGCCGAGCAATTAGCTGAACGTGAAGAGATGGTCGCGGAGTTAAGCGCGGCAAAACAACAAATTACCCAAAGCGAGCACTGGCGTGCAGAGTGCGAGTTACTCAATAACGAAGTGCGCAGCCTGCAAAGTATTAACACCTCTCTGGAGGCCGATCTGCGTGAAGTAACCACGCGGATGGAAGCCGCACAGCAACATGCTGACGATAAAATTCGCCAGATGATTAACAGCGAGCAGCGCCTCAGTGAGCAGTTTGAAAACCTCGCCAACCGTATTTTTGAGCACAGCAATCGCCGGGTTGATGAGCAAAACCGTCAGAGTCTGAACAGCCTGTTGTCGCCGCTACGTGAACAACTGGACGGTTTCCGCCGTCAGGTTCAGGACAGCTTCGGTAAAGAAGCACAAGAACGCCATACCCTGACCCACGAAATTCGCAATCTCCAGCAACTCAACGCGCAAATGGCCCAGGAAGCGATCAACCTGACGCGCGCGCTGAAAGGCGACAATAAAACCCAGGGCAACTGGGGCGAGGTAGTATTGACGCGGGTGCTGGAGGCTTCCGGTCTGCGTGAAGGGTATGAATATGAAACCCAGGTCAGCATCGAAAATGACGCCCGCTCGCGGATGCAGCCGGATGTCATCGTGCGCCTGCCGCAGGGAAAAGATGTGGTGATCGACGCCAAAATGACGCTGGTCGCCTATGAACGCTATTTTAACGCCGAAGACGACTACACCCGCGAAAGCGCGCTACAGGAACATATCGCGTCGGTGCGTAACCATATCCGTTTGCTGGGACGCAAAGATTATCAACAGCTGCCGGGGCTGCGAACTCTGGATTACGTGCTGATGTTTATTCCCGTTGAACCCGCTTTTTTACTGGCGCTTGACCGCCAGCCGGAGCTGATCACCGAAGCGTTGAAAAACAACATCATGCTGGTTAGCCCGACTACGCTGCTGGTGGCGCTGCGCACTATCGCCAACCTGTGGCGTTATGAGCATCAAAGCCGCAACGCCCAGCAAATCGCCGATCGTGCCAGCAAGCTGTACGACAAGATGCGTTTGTTCATCGATGACATGTCCGCGATTGGTCAAAGTCTCGACAAAGCGCAGGATAATTATCGGCAGGCAATGAAAAAACTCTCTTCAGGGCGCGGAAATGTGCTGGCGCAGGCAGAAGCGTTTCGCGGTTTAGGAGTAGAAATTAAACGCGAGATTAATCCGGATTTGGCTGAACAGGCGGTGAGCCAGGATGAAGAGTATCGACTTCGGTCGGTTCCGGAGCAGCCGAATGATGAAGCTTATCAACGCGATGATGAATATAATCAGCAGTCGCGCTAGCCCATTGGGAGTAGTTAAGCCGGGTAGAAATCTAGGGCATCGACGCCCAATCTGTTACACTTCTGGAACAATTTTTTGATGAGCAGGCATTGAGATGGTGGATAAGTCACAAGAAACGACGCACTTTGGTTTTCAGACCGTCGCGAAGGAACAAAAAGCGGATATGGTCGCCCACGTTTTCCATTCCGTGGCATCAAAATACGATGTCATGAATGATTTGATGTCATTTGGTATTCATCGTTTGTGGAAGCGATTCACGATTGATTGCAGCGGCGTACGCCGTGGGCAGACCGTGCTGGATCTGGCTGGTGGCACCGGCGACCTGACAGCGAAATTCTCCCGCCTGGTCGGAGAAACTGGAAAAGTGGTCCTTGCTGATATCAATGAATCCATGCTCAAAATGGGCCGCGAGAAGCTGCGTAATATCGGTGTGATTGGCAACGTTGAGTATGTTCAGGCGAACGCTGAGGCGCTGCCGTTCCCGGATAACACCTTTGATTGCATCACCATTTCGTTTGGTCTGCGTAACGTCACCGACAAAGATAAAGCACTGCGTTCAATGTATCGCGTGCTGAAACCCGGCGGCCGCCTGCTGGTGCTTGAGTTCTCGAAGCCAATTATCGAGCCGCTGAGCAAAGCCTATGATGCATACTCCTTCCATGTGCTGCCGCGTATTGGCTCACTGGTCGCGAACGACGCCGACAGCTACCGTTATCTGGCAGAATCCATCCGTATGCATCCCGATCAGGATACCCTGAAAGCCATGATGCAGGATGCCGGATTCGAAAGTGTCGACTACTACAATCTGACGGCAGGGGTTGTGGCGCTGCATCGTGGTTATAAGTTCTGACAGGAGACCGGAAATGCCTTTTAAACCTTTAGTGACGGCAGGAATTGAAAGTCTGCTCAACACCTTCCTGTATCGCTCACCCGCGCTGAAAACGGCCCGCTCGCGTCTGCTGGGTAAAGTATTGCGCGTGGAGGTAAAAGGCTTTTCGACGTCATTGATTCTGGTGTTCAGCGAACGCCAGGTTGATGTACTGGGCGAATGGGCAGGCGATGCTGACTGCACCGTTATCGCCTACGCCAGTGTGTTGCCGAAACTTCGCGATCGCCAGCAGCTTACCGCACTGATTCGCAGTGGTGAGCTGGAAGTGCAGGGCGATATTCAGGTGGTGCAAAACTTCGTTGCGCTGGCAGATCTGGCAGAGTTCGACCCTGCGGAACTGCTGGCCCCTTATACCGGTGATATCGCCGCTGAAGGAATCAGCAAAGCCATGCGCGGAGGCGCAAAGTTCCTGCATCACGGCATTAAGCGCCAGCAACGTTATGTGGCGGAAGCCATTACTGAAGAGTGGCGTATGGCACCCGGTCCGCTTGAAGTGGCCTGGTTTGCGGAAGAGACGGCTGCCGTCGAGCGTGCTGTTGATGCCCTGACCAAACGGCTGGAAAAACTGGAGGCTAAATGACGCCAGGTGAAGTACGGCGCCTATATTTCATCATTCGCACTTTTTTAAGCTACGGACTTGATGAACTGATCCCCAAAATGCGTATCACCCTGCCGCTACGGCTATGGCGATACTCATTATTCTGGATGCCAAATCGGCATAAAGACAAACTTTTAGGTGAGCGACTACGACTGGCCCTGCAAGAACTGGGGCCGGTTTGGATCAAGTTCGGGCAAATGTTATCAACCCGCCGCGATCTTTTTCCACCGCATATTGCCGATCAGCTGGCGTTATTGCAGGACAAAGTTGCTCCGTTTGATGGCAAGCTGGCGAAGCAGCAGATTGAAGCTGCAATGGGCGGCTTGCCGGTAGAAGCGTGGTTTGACGATTTTGAAATCAAGCCGCTGGCTTCTGCTTCTATCGCCCAGGTTCATACCGCGCGATTGAAATCGAATGGTAAAGAGGTGGTGATTAAAGTCATCCGCCCGGATATTTTGCCGGTCATTAAAGCGGATCTGAAACTTATCTACCGTCTGGCTCGCTGGGTGCCGCGTTTGCTGCCGGATGGTCGCCGTCTGCGCCCAACCGAAGTGGTGCGCGAGTACGAAAAGACCTTGATTGATGAACTGAATTTGCTGCGGGAATCTGCCAATGCCATTCAGCTTCGGCGCAATTTTGAAGACAGCCCGATGCTCTACATCCCGGAAGTTTACCCTGACTATTGTAGTGAAGGGATGATGGTGATGGAGCGCATTTACGGCATTCCGGTGTCTGATGTTGCGGCGCTGGAGAAAAACGGCACTAACATGAAATTGCTGGCGGAACGCGGCGTGCAGGTGTTCTTCACTCAGGTTTTCCGTGACAGCTTTTTCCATGCCGATATGCACCCTGGCAACATCTTCGTAAGCTATGAACACCCGGAAAACCCGAAATATATCGGCATTGATTGCGGGATTGTTGGCTCGCTAAACAAAGAAGATAAACGCTATCTGGCAGAAAACTTTATCGCCTTCTTTAATCGCGACTATCGCAAAGTGGCAGAGCTACACGTCGATTCAGGCTGGGTGCCACCAGATACCAACGTTGAAGAGTTCGAATTTGCCATTCGTACGGTCTGTGAACCTATCTTTGAGAAACCGCTGGCCGAAATTTCGTTTGGACATGTACTGTTAAATCTGTTTAATACGGCGCGTCGCTTCAATATGGAAGTGCAGCCGCAACTGGTGTTACTCCAGAAAACCCTGCTCTATGTCGAAGGGGTAGGACGCCAGCTTTATCCGCAGCTCGATTTATGGAAAACAGCGAAGCCTTTCCTGGAGTCGTGGATTAAAGATCAGGTCGGTATTCCTGCGCTGGTGAGAGCATTTAAAGAAAAAGCGCCGTTCTGGGTCGAAAAAATGCCAGAACTGCCTGAATTGGTTTACGACAGTTTGCGCCAGGGCAAGTATTTACAGCACAGTGTTGATAAGATTGCCCGCGAGCTTCAGTCAAATCATGTACGTCAGGGACAATCGCGTTATTTTCTCGGAATTGGCGCTACGTTAGTATTAAGTGGCACATTCTTGTTGGTCAGCCGACCTGAATGGGGGCTGATGCCCGGCTGGTTAATGGCAGGTGGTCTGATCGCCTGGTTTGTCGGTTGGCGCAAAACACGCTGATTTTTTCATCGCTCAAGGCGGGCCGTGTAACGTATAATGCGGCTTTGTTTAATCATCATCTACCACAGAGGAACATGTATGGGTGGTATCAGTATTTGGCAGTTATTGATTATTGCCGTCATCGTTGTACTGCTTTTTGGCACCAAAAAGCTCGGCTCCATCGGTTCCGATCTTGGTGCGTCGATCAAAGGCTTTAAAAAAGCAATGAGCGATGATGAACCAAAGCAGGCTAAAACCAGTCAGGATGCTGATTTTACTGCGAAAACTATCGCCGATAAGCAGGCGGATACGAATCAGGAACAGGCTAAAACAGAAGACGCGAAGCGCCACGATAAAGAGCAGGTGTAATCCGTGTTTGATATCGGTTTTAGCGAACTGCTATTGGTGTTCATCATCGGCCTCGTCGTTCTGGGGCCGCAACGACTGCCTGTGGCGGTAAAAACGGTAGCGGGCTGGATTCGCGCGTTGCGTTCACTGGCGACAACGGTGCAGAACGAACTGACCCAGGAGTTAAAACTCCAGGAGTTTCAGGACAGTCTGAAAAAGGTTGAAAAGGCGAGCCTCACTAACCTGACACCCGAACTGAAAGCGTCGATGGATGAACTACGCCAGGCCGCGGAGTCGATGAAGCGTTCCTACGTTGCAAACGATCCTGAAAAGGCGAGCGATGAAGCGCACACCATCCATAACCCGGTGGTGAAAGATAATGAAGCTGCGCATGAGGGCGTAACGCCTGCCGCTGCACAAACGCAGGCCAGTTCGCCGGAACAGAAGCCAGAAACCACGCCAGAGCCGGTGGTAAAACCTGCTGCGGACGCTGAACCGAAAACCGCTGCACCTTCCCCTTCGTCGAGTGATAAACCGTAAACATGTCTGTAGAAGATACTCAACCGCTTATCACGCATCTGATTGAGCTGCGTAAGCGTCTGCTGAACTGCATTATCGCGGTGATCGTGATATTCCTGTGTCTGGTCTATTTCGCCAATGACATCTATCACCTGGTATCCGCGCCATTGATCAAGCAGTTGCCGCAAGGTTCAACGATGATCGCCACCGACGTGGCCTCGCCGTTCTTTACGCCGATCAAGCTGACCTTTATGGTGTCGCTGATTCTGTCAGCGCCGGTGATTCTCTATCAGGTGTGGGCATTTATCGCCCCAGCGCTGTATAAGCATGAACGTCGCCTGGTGGTGCCGCTGCTGGTTTCCAGCTCTCTGCTGTTTTATATCGGCATGGCGTTCGCCTACTTTGTGGTCTTTCCGCTGGCATTTGGCTTCCTTGCCAATACCGCGCCGGAAGGGGTGCAGGTATCCACCGACATCGCCAGCTATTTAAGCTTCGTTATGGCGCTGTTTATGGCGTTTGGTGTCTCCTTTGAAGTGCCGGTGGCAATTGTGCTGCTGTGCTGGATGGGGATTACCTCGCCAGAAGACTTACGCAAAAAACGCCCGTATGTGCTGGTTGGTGCATTCGTTGTCGGGATGTTGCTGACGCCGCCGGATGTCTTCTCGCAAACGCTGTTGGCGATCCCGATGTACTGTCTGTTTGAAATCGGTGTCTTCTTCTCACGCTTTTACGTTGGTAAAGGGCGAAATCGGGAAGAGGAAAACGACGCTGAAGCAGAAAGCGAAAAAACTGAAGAATAAATTCAACCGCCCGTCAGGGCGGTTGTCATATGGAGTACAGGATGTTTGATATCGGCGTTAATTTGACCAGTTCGCAATTTGCGAAAGACCGTGATGATGTTGTAGCGCGCGCTTTTGACGCGGGAGTTAATGGGCTACTCATCACCGGCACTAACCTGCGTGAAAGCCAGCAGGCGCAAAAGCTGGCGCGTCAGTATTCGTCCTGTTGGTCAACGGCGGGCGTACATCCTCACGACAGCAGCCAGTGGCAAGCTGCGACTGAAGAAGCGATTATTGAGCTGGCCGCGCAGCCAGAAGTGGTGGCGATTGGTGAATGTGGTCTCGACTTTAACCGCAACTTTTCGACGCCGGAAGAGCAGGAACGCGCTTTTGTTGCCCAGCTACGCATTGCCGCAGATTTAAACATGCCGGTATTTATGCACTGTCGCGATGCCCACGAGC
>ERZ1034739.381-NODE-381-length-10775-cov-6.605037_pt1 | contig 10775 bp, 10 predicted proteins | sample MGYA00520636_ERZ1034739 | MGnify/ENA primary metagenome ERZ1034739 (study PRJEB33766, sample SAMN09781703) | gut metagenome | biome: gut microbiome | host: Homo sapiens | place: Madagascar | study: EMG produced TPA metagenomics assembly of the PRJNA485056 data set... | reverse complement strand
GTGCTAACTATCATTAGTTTAGTACTATAATTAAGGAGTGGGCTTCGGCCCTTCCTTAATTCCATTATATATCTAAATGTAAAGGAGTCAACATTTATGACAGAAAAAGGAAAGATGATTGTTATTGTATTACTTGTAATCAATATCATGCTTACACTAGTATCAATTCTAATAAAATAAAGGAGTCGTTATCATGGATGATAAATATAAGGCACAAAAAAAATACGCAAAAGCCAATATCAAAAAACTCAGTTGTTCATATCCTAGCGAATTTGTAGAAGAATTTAGAGATGCTTGTAAAAAATTAGGAATCAAACAATCTGAAGTTATAAGAAAAACGATGGAAGCAGTTATTGAGAACGCAAAAAAGGACCAGAGCAATTAGCCCTGGTCTTTTCTTATGAATATAAATTGTTGTGTAGTTTAGACTTTTTTTAAATATTTTTTAGCAACCCATCCACTAGGAATCTTTGCCCAATCCCCATCGAATCTAGAAACTGTAACACGAGTACCATAATTAATACAGCCATCCCTATCGTAATCGTGAGCCTTAGCGTTCTTAGTCAATTCCTCATATGTCTTTCTTCTATAGTTAGCCCCTGGTCCTGTTCTGACGCTTAAATCACTAGCAGTAATCATATAAGTACCTAAAGTGCTAGATGCATTGCTCTGTGGCTTAGGTGTAGGAGTTTCAACGTGTTCATTAACACTCTTATTTAAGATACCCTCTACAATTGCCTTTGCGCACTTGTCAGCGTTCCATTTCACTTTATCAATAGCGTTGTCAACAAAGCAGCACTCAACTAGAAGTGCTGGAGAATTAGTCTTTCTCAATACATATAACTTAGTAGATGTTTTAACACCTCTGTTTCTAATGCCTAAAGTGTTAGAAATATTCTTGACGATTCTTTCAGCTTCATCTTTGGCTTTTGAGTTGTCGCTATAGACATATACCTCAGTACCTGTTCCGCCTCCAGCGTTGAGATGAATAGAGACATCTAAGTCAACCTTATGATCATTACACTTATTTACAATTGCTTTTAAGTTAGAATTCTGGTCTTTTCCATTATCATCAGTACAGTCATATACTGTATGTCCGTTTGCTCTTAATAACTCAATTACTTTGTTTTTTACTTTTCTATCTTCATTGACTTCGTCTAATAATCCACTTGCTCCACGACATTTTAAGCTATGTCCACCATGTACATTAATAATCATACTTTATACCTTCTTTCTTATAATTCGATTCCTTCAATTTCTGCTCTAATCTTAAGAGTGCGAATATAATTTCCTAAATGTTTTTTCTGCTCTTTTAATAAATCGAGCGAGCATCTAGGAATGAATGTCAAAGTACGTGCCTCGTACTTAACGGTCATATCATCTAATTTGTCATATCTGATTTTGGCCTGCCAGTATTCTGCCTTAAATCTATCCTTATATTCAGCACTGTTCATTAGTTCGATTGTGTCCTGTAATTCCATTATTCTTCTCCTTTGCTAATTGCGTTTTCTGCCACTTCTAGCCCTTTTGTTAAAACAGATGGTACATTATCTCCTGCTTCCACAAAGTTCTCGATAATGCTTCTTAATTCATTGATAATGAGAGACGCTAAAGTAAACCACCCCACATAAGTTGTGATAGTTAAATCAACATTGATAGTCTGTCCGATTTCGATAAAGATAGCTGATGCGAGGAACGCAACTAAGACCATTAACCAATAGCCCAACTTTTTCCAAACTCCTCGCACTCCTTTAGCAGAATTCTCTTTTCCTGTTAATCGGGATTTTCTAATGCCTGTGATGTAATCAATAATGTTAAGTGTGAGAAATCCTACGAATAACAGCCAATGAGTGCCAAATACTGCACTCAATACAGCCACGATAGTTCCTCCTAATGCGTTGATTGCATCCATGTATTTTAATGATGTATCATATAATTTCATATTTCTTTCTCCTTTTTTAAGCATATGAGTAAATAAATGTGCCGCACACGTATGCTGTTGATACTGTTCCGTGCATCGCCGTCAATGTCCAATGATTCGCGGTTATATCGTTAGTTTTCGGATAGAATCTTAAAGTCAAGTCGGAACTCTGTGTCTGTACAGGAATGAACACATTTTTACCTGGAGACTTATCAAGTGGGAACCCTTCCCACATGTAGCCCATCGTATTGTTTCCGATAGATGCTGTCACACTTCCATCCCAATTCAACTCAACGAGTTTCAGTCCGTCATTATATCTATATTTCAATGTAATGCCGCATCCATTAACACCACACGAATACCATTGTGACCAGCCAATAACTCTATGCTGTATCTTCTTATCCGTGAGCACGGGCACCCACGTATCTACTTGGTTCTCTGTATCGAAATCGAACACATAGCCATTAAATGACTGTGCCTCAAGAGGCATATCCACCTTTAACTTTCCACTTTCTGCCTTGCATCCAACTCCAATCCCTCTGCCGTCAGCCGAAAAATCAAGCAGTTTGAATGATGGTGCGATAGCAGCATAAGATGCAACACCATCTGTCGTAAAGTAATCCTTCACAAGCACTCTGAAGGAATAGGCATTGTCTGTACTGAACTTGCCAGCAGATGATATATATACCTTGTTTTCGCCACTGTATGAATCTGTATAAGTTGCGAGGGTTGTCCAAGTCTCACCGTTCTTATACTGAATGATGACGGTCTTATCATTCTTGCTTGCAACAGGTGCAATTGAAAATGAATAAGTAATCTTAACCGCTGTGCCTTCATCATCAGCCTTGTTGGTTGATACGTTCCAACGCTGTGCACTCACATTCTTCACTGTCGGAGAGTGCCACTCTGTAACCGCAATATTCTTTGATAGTGTAGCCTTCTGTCCTCTTGAATCCGTAACTGTTGATTTAAGAACAACTGTACCAGAAGATTTGAGTGGCTGGGTTGTAAAGAAACTGTTAGGACCAGGGATAAGCTGTCCATCAATCTCATTGTTGTAATAAGTAATTGTAGCGCCGTTCTTCGCCGTAGCAGATACATTACACTTGACCTTCGAAACACCCTGTATAATTGTTGATGCACCAAATCTGTTTGCGATAGCAGTATCTTCGTTTGTATATGTGATACCTGTAACAGTTGGTCCATAACCCGATGGAAGTACAACATCCAAGGTGCAGTAATTACTACCGATGAATTTACCGGAACGACTGTATGTATCTACTCTGAAACAAATATAGAACTGTGAAGCATTGGGCATCTTACTGATCAGTGAAGTTGGTACAGTCCACTTAAATTCATCATTCCACTGGTTGTCAGCAATCTGTTCAGTCTTATCATAGAAGCTGTACGAGATTACATGTCCGAAATCAGAGGACGCTCTAGGCGTCTTGATTGTGACACTGTTTCCAAAATAGACCGATGCTGGAGAACAGTATGGCTTGGTTGCTCTAGGAATAACATCGCAGTCGATGCCACCAGAAGCAGATACACTGCCAACATAATTACCGGATAATGTAACTTTGAGTTCCTGCGAGAATGAGAAATCAAAATGCTTGCCACCGTTATTGTCATGAGGAATCTTGATGTTCGTGACTGTCGCAAGTGTCTTTGTTCCACTTCCTCCGATAGTCACACCACCCGACCAGATGAGGACACCATTTGCCCACATAGAGCCGTATTTAGTAGCACTGGAATTAATATTCCACTTATAGTATTTAGTTAGTGTAGCAGTCCATAAATCATAGTTTCCGTCAACATTGACACCTGTTCGTGTCATTGTCATTGTGACATTACCATTGCCACCACCAAATGCTGCACTGCATGATGCGCTTGTTGCCATCAGTCACCACCTACTTTCTTAAAAGTTAATGATCCATCGCTATTAACAATGAATCCGAAGTTTCCAATCCTTAATGAACTAGAAACTTCAATATTCGAGTTATACATTCTGTTATTTGCAAAATACGCTACTTCGTCATTATTCTGAAGAATAGAGTATTTGCTGTTTGTCTGTTTAGTCTTGAACTCAGATTCCTGTTTACCAATCTCGATGCCTTCAGCGTTGAATCTGATATAAGTATTCAGCTGAGTCTGATTGTTTGAAACCTTGTCAGACAGGGATGTAAAGTCCTCTTTCTTAACAAATTCCATCTGAATGCTTTCTGTTGTCTGCTGAATAGTAGATACAGTAGAAGCAAGGTTTTTACCATCAGAGGCACTGTAATAATTCTCTGATACTGTCTGCAAGATGGATGTCTTGGTCTGTTCTATAGATGAAGAAGCATCCTTAGTTGCCTGCTGCAGCTGACTGTTCATGTTGTTTATTCTGTTGTCGTAATCGTCAATGATTGACTTTAGGTCATTTGCAAGCACTGGGGTGGTCGTTGTATATGTTCCATCATCCCATAATATCTTCGACCTTACCCAGTAATAATGCTTGTCAATGTAGTCATCGGGAACGCTTTTCCACCCGCTACTGTTTGCATCGGGCATTTCCGTTGCTGAATCTGATAGGTAATACTCCGGAGTGATTGAGCGAATTCCCTGCCCGTCTTCGCCATCGTTGACTCTTACGAGTGTCATGCTAGCCGATGCCTTAATCATATGATTATCCTTCTAACTGAGCGCTGAATGTTGCCTTATTTGTAACATCACCTGCGCCGATTGTGTAAGTTGCTCCTGTTGCTACAGATGTAGTTCCACCATCCTTGTACCATTTGATAGTTCCTAATGCAGCTAAAGCAGAACCAGTCACTTCAACTCCGCCTTTATAAACATGCGCAGTTAGTGTTGTAGCAATCGCAGTATTCTTGAAGATTGTTCCACCACTTGAAGTGATTGCCATTGTGATTGCATCTAAGCCATCTTTACCGTTGGTTCCGTTTGTACCCTTGTAAGAAACTGAATAAGATTCAGTAGACTTACCATCTGAGTAATTTACAACAGTCTTAGTCCATAAATATTGTCCATTTTGTACTGTAGGAACAGAAGTGCTCCATGTGCCTGTTGGAGGAGTTGTTCCACTTGTGCCTGCCTGGTATGTAACTGATGTTGAACTTACAGTAACGCTTGTACCATTTGAACCGTTAGTTCCATTTGTTCCCTTATAAGAGACTGAGTACGCTTCTGTTGATTTGCCGTCAGAATAAGTTACCACTGTCTTAGTCCATAGGAACTGCCCATTTGGTACGCTAGGAACTGTAGTGCTCCATTCTCCTGTTGGTTTAGTGGTACCGCTTGTACCAACCTGGTATGTTACGGATGTAGACTTAACTGTTACACTTGTACCATTCTGTCCTGTCTGACCTTTGAATGCGATTGAATAGCTGAATGTCTTGGCAATAGTGATATCACCATCTACAACGATAGGGATAGTGATAGTTCCACTCTTAGTTAATGCAGATGTTGCAGTAACTGTGATAGTTGGCATTGGTGTCTTGCCGTCAGAAACTGCTGAAATTCCTGTAGGACACGTAATAGTTCCTACAGTACATGGAACCTGTTCACTACCACATAATGCCATTACCTGTGTAGTAGTTGTCTGTGTACCGTTTACAGAAGTAGTAGTACCTAAGAATGTATAGTTGTCATTAGTTAATACAACCGAATAGCCATCAGTTAAGTCAATTACATCAATCTGATTGACCGCTTTAATTGCCATATTTTGTTTCCTCCTAAATGTTTAATTCGCAGTTGAATACTGCCTTGAATTTAATGTCTTTTGCTGAAATAGTGAACATGAACCCGTTATCATTGAGTCTTGAATCATCTAACGGGATCTTGCTGAATTCAGTCTCTCCATGCTTTTTGATGAGCCACTGCAGATATGCACCATCTCCGAATGTTTCTCTCAATTTTGAAGAGTTATCAATAACAACCCCACCCACATAGATATTCACTGTGAAAATAGTTGCCACATCGCTGTTCTTGAATGTCGTGCCATTCGACGATTCTATACATAACAATATAGAATCCTCGCCCTTGGCGCCTGTAATGCATACTGGCGTACTGTATGTGACGGTATTGTTAATCGTCGTGGCTGTTCTCTGCCATATATATAATCCAGGTCTCCAAGTCGGTGCAGTCTCTGACCAGCCACTTTGAGGAGGTGTAGCCCCATCATTTGAACTAGCATACTCACACACAAACTTCTTAACTGAACCCTGTGCCTGTTTGATTGCTTCTCCAGCCTTTTCTTCAACCTCTGAAACTCTTAGCGATATCTTCTCATTAGACAGGCTCAATTGAGCCATCTTGTCATTGATGCCTTCCTGTTCCTTAGCAATAATATCTAGTTTCAATGATTCCTGGTCCTGCTGGACCTGCAGCTTTCTGATTCGTGTTGTATTAGATACACGATTTACTGTCTTTTCTTCATTCTTTGTTGTCACACTGCCGTCAACCGTAGACATAGAGAACTGTCCACCTTTGTAACTGACAGTTAGATCAGATACAAAGAAAGTGAATTCATTGCTGTTATAATTGACAAGAGCACCAGGAAGAAGGTTATCAACCGATATCATTGTGACATTCTTCACCTGGTTGAAAGTCAATCCCTTAAGTCTGTCGTAGATGCTGTCTATAATGATCTGTTCATCTGCATATAGATTTGCTGAATCAATAAACAGCGTATTTCCTGTCTCATCACCCTTAGAAAGAGGATTGAGACCATTTTCAGCATATACTCTTGTAAGTGTATACACCTCATTCTTCTCATAGTCTGTTAAATCCTGTGTAGCAGCAAAGGCGCTCTTTTCAATTGGTACAAACCTAATAGAATCAATCCCCTTTGCATAGACATTTGCTGCAAACAGTTCAGCAATCCACCCAAGATAGTTTCTTATCACAATCGTGTTATCGTACCATGATACGCTCTTATCAAGAACGTACTGCGGTATTCCTTCACGAATAATAGAAAGACCAGTCAGATTTTCAATCTCGTCTAGCTGGTCTTTTATAGTGACAGGATAAGACAGTTTAGTATCGTATGCCTTGTCAAGAGAATAGTTGTTGTCATACATCTTGAGAGTAAGTTCTTTAGTGTACTTCTCCGGCTGATCATACACCTTAAAGTATCTTGTATCAGATGCATCATTCTCCTTGACTTCCCAGTACCTGCTGATGTCGATATTGTCAAGAATGCCGTCATAGTTGTCGAACTTCATTGTCAGTTCAATCGATGGCACATTGCCTATCATACGGCAGTCAGCGAAAGAGACAGACATCTTATAATCAAGAAGTCTGTCTGTTACATTTGTCTCTCCATATCGAATAAGCATATGATCACACCTCAATCAGAGAGAAAGAGAATGAATCAGCCTTCAGACCTGATGCAACTCTCTTATAGTTGTACTTCTTATTTGAAGCATACATCTTCTTAGTTCCTCTAATGCCATGATCAGGAATATAGAGTTCTGCTGTGAACTCTGCCGGAGTGAGTACCTTCAGAATATTCATTACATCTGTGAATGTATTCAGTTTATATGTGCATGTGATTTTAAGCATATTAGCACGTATTCTATTTCTTCTTAAGACACCTGTTGAAACAGGTCTGACACTGTCTGAATCTAAATCATTGATTTCAACGCTAATCTCTGAAGGAGTCGGAATAAGTGTCCCGTTTATCTTGATTTTCGCTTCATCTGCCATTTATTACACCTCCTAATAGTCAAATACAGGCTTGCCTGTACGTGCTTCATAGTCCTTGATATTGTCAATTACCATCTTAGTGATCACTCTGCCATCATCAAGAACTAATTTAATGACATAGGTAGCACCTTGTCCGTCATTCTGAGGAAGTGATAATCTTTCTGAAATCTTTTCAGCAATCATATCAAGTCCCTGTGTGTTTCTCTGTAATGGTATTACTGCTTCTGTTCCTGCTTCACCAATATTGGCGATAGTGGATGCATTAACGATACCACCTTTTGCAAGTCTAGGAATCTTAGGAATTGAGAATCCTTTTCCACCGACACCAGGAACCCAGTCAGGAATCTTTATCTTGCCGATACCACTTAAGAATTTATTGATTCCATCAATCATGAAATTCAATGGAGCCTTGAAGATGTGTTCTAATCCGGAAACAATACCCTCAAATATCTGTCTGACACCGAACCATGCTCTTCTCCAGTTGTTTGAGAATACACCACTGATAAAGCTAGTAAGACCCAAGAAAACAACTTCCAATGAATTAATGATAGGACCCATGAAGTCTCTGAACACCTTGACGACATTCTTAACCGTTTCAAACACATTCTTCCATTTGAAACCAAAAGTTCCTTCCATCCATTCACCTAGATTACGGAAGAATTCTCTGATATTGTTCACTCTTTCGCAGATTGTTTTGTCTGCGAGTTCAATAATTCCCCTAATTGCAGCAAATACCATATCAAATGTACCTCTCAATAGTGTTAAGGCCAATTTGAATATAGGTCCTAGAATATCAAGAATCGTACTGAATATAGGCGTAGCAAACTTAAGAAAATCGCTTAATAATCCCATAATGCTTTGGAATACATTCTCCCATGCGTTCCACAACGGTTTGAGAACAGTGTCCACAAAATCCATGATGATTCCACCAACTGTATCAATGATAGGTGCCACAATATTTAGAAATACCTTCTGAACAATAGTGGCGATATTTCCTAATATGCTTACTATGTCATCTCTAAAGTCCTCGCTCTTCTTCCATAAATCTGCCACTGTAGCAATAACTGCCCCAATGATGACATTTACAGGATTCACCGCCATTACAATAGATGCGAAGATCTGTGGAAGAATTCCAAATGCGCCACTTAGTGCAGTCGCAAGCGATGCCCATCCTGAAAATACTCCCACTGCAAGCTGTATCTGTGTGATAACAGTGCCAAGAATACCAGCGAGAGTAGAAAACAATGATAATCCCGCAATAGCTGAAAGAATGCTAAGAATAAGACCTACATTGTCTGCTATGAAAGAGAATAATCCATCAATGATACTAAGAACCCCATACACTGCAACTAATACAACAGTCCAGTTAATCGCTTTAGTGATATCTCTCACTATTTTCAGAATCTCATTGATGATCTTCAATATAGAGTTAAAGATATTCCATAGACGCTGGATGATTAAATCGCCTAGACCGAAACTATTCCATGCATCGGCCAGTCCTTGAGAGATGTTACCAATTATTTTGAAGATGTTAGTAAATATCTTCAGAATCAGTTCAATAGTCTTAGCACCTGTGCCGTTTTCCCACACTGTGTACATTGACTTGCCGATTTCCATGAGAAGGTTCTTGACACCATTAAATGCATATACTGCAGCTGCAATCATCGGTGCACCGAACTTATCCCATGACTGCTTTAATGGCTGGAAGAATTCCGCAACCTTCTTCTTGATTTCTTCTAACTGCTTGTCTACTTCTTCAAGAAGCCCTTTCTGTTCTTTTGCGCCACTATCATCCATGCTGAATCCGCCGATATCACCACCGGAACCACCAGCACCGCCAGAACCGCCTGAGCCCCCAGAAGATGGATCACTTGAACTATTGCTTGAATTGATGTTATTGATTGCATCGAATCCAGCAAGTGCTCCGTTCAACTCCTTCTTGAGCTTAGAAGCATTACCTGCTGCCTTTTTTAATCCGCTTCCTGTTCCGCTTGCTCCCTTAGAAAGCTTCTGTGAACTATTGGAAGCGCTGTTCATGTTCTTCGCAAGTGCCCCTGTGCTTCCTGCTGCCTTTTTAGCATTGTTTGACACTCCACCAAAGGAAGAACTTAACTTCTTTGACTTTCCACCAAACAGTGCCGTCAGATATCCGACAGCAGTCATCACAACTTTAGTGAATGCAACAACATACGGTATGCATGAATTAATCGCCTTTGCGATATTTGTAAAGAATCCAGCAATATTAGACTGTCCGATAGTATTCATTACATCTGACATACCTCTAACAATAGCCGTTCTCATATTGGCGATTGATGTAGCTATTCCACCTGTCGCATTTCTTGCCTGTTCCTCAAATGACTGATAGCCGTTAATGCCCTGAGTATTTAACTTCATGATTGTATCCATGAACTGGTCCATTGATACCGTTCCGTTTCTTAATGCCTCACCTAGTGCAGAAGCATTGACAAAGCCCATGGCCTCAGCAACCTGTTTCATCTGTGCGGGCATTGCAGTCATTGCTGAACGCCATTCGAACATATCCGGTTTACCCTTGGCATATGACTGTGACAACTGTTCAAGTGCTGATTTCTGTATCTCTGAACTTGCTCCGCCGGCTAGAATAGCATTATTAAGTGCAAGGAACATATCTGTTGATCTAGAGATATTACTGTTCACTGATGTGAATCTCTGTACTGCGCCTGATGCATCATCTAGGGTTGTTGGAAGCCCAATAAGCTTATTGCTTAGTTTCTGTACAGATGCATTCGCCTGAACGCTGTCAGCGCCTAAATTCGACATTACTCGGCTATAGTTGCTAAGAGTATCAACTCTCTTGATTGCAGCATCAACATTCCCTAATATCGTTGATTTAATCATAGAAGCAATGCCAAGACCTGCCACAATATTGCGGATGCTCTTGAATGAATTGCCGATTGAACCTGTAACCTTATCAACATGATTCTTTAGGCTGGTGACTTCATTCTTCACGCTGTTCAGTTCTGATTTCGCTGATTTCGTCTGAGCAGATATCACTATCTGCAGTTCCTCTACCGTCATTCTGCATCACCGCCTTTCTTTTTCTTAGTGCTTCATTATGTCTTCTACTGAAGGCAATACGAGAAGACCTAGCGCTTGCAATCTCTTT
>ERZ1034739.380-NODE-380-length-10852-cov-13.116606_pt1 | contig 10852 bp, 7 predicted proteins | sample MGYA00520636_ERZ1034739 | MGnify/ENA primary metagenome ERZ1034739 (study PRJEB33766, sample SAMN09781703) | gut metagenome | biome: gut microbiome | host: Homo sapiens | place: Madagascar | study: EMG produced TPA metagenomics assembly of the PRJNA485056 data set... | reverse complement strand
GACAAAACTGAAAACAACAACTACATAACCGCTGGTAACAACATCGACATCACTGTAAACAACGGTAGCATTCTTAACTATGGGGTTGAAAAAGTTTTATTAAAAGCTGACAACGACCTTAACATGAATGTTACTGACGGAACTATTGGGCTTGGGGTTCAACAAAATGCTTGCACTGGTTCTGGTTGTACAGGTATCGGACCTAAAGCTGACGGTTCTCGTGATTTTACAAAATCTATCAACGCTAATATCAAAGGAAAAGTTAATGCTACTACCACAGCTAGCACTAAAGATGCTATTAAACCGGAAGATTTAGTCATCAACTATGCTGCTATTGATTCTGATATGAACATTGACAACATCAAAGCTGATGGCAGAGTTATCCTTACTGTTGATGATGATTACGGTGACACCAATACTGGTAAACGTTACAACATGATTAACGCTTCTGCTGACCCTACAAAAGCTAATGTTGAAGGATGGGGAATTTCTCTTATATCTAACGGAGATATAGGAGCTAAAGACAACAAACTTACTTTCAACCAAACTAAAGCTGCGGATGGGTATTCTATGGATGTTCTGGCTAACCAAAATATCTATATGAAAGGATTAGACGACAAATACACTGAAAACAAAGTTTGTAACATGATTGCTCGAGAAGGCGATATTGATGTTGAATTTTCTGGCAACACTTACATAAATAATATTACAGCGGAAGGTGATATCACTGCTATCACTCGTGGTAAAAACTTAACTATCAACAATCTTGGTCATATTGAAGACCCTTCTGTTACTCCGGCTGACTACTTTGGTGAAAGACCTGACGGTTGGGCTGCAGATAAAGGCTATGACAAAGAAGATTATATGCACGAAGTTTTACCTAACAATGTAACACTCAAAGCTTTAGATATTAACAAAAACATTCGTCCGGATGGTGTGGATGTTGATGGTTATTATGCGTATGCTGATTCTACGGTTAGGGTAAACAATGCGGTTTTAGATAACGGTAAATTAGATATTACGGCTGACCAAATCTATGCTAACGGTATTCACGTTGACTTTGGACAAAACGGATTTACTAAAGAAAAAGATGATTCGACTAACAAAGTTATTGGTTCTGATGGTATTCCGACAGGACATGCGGTTAGACCTGATGATGTTACTGACATTGGACGTGATGAACACGAAAGAAATTACTACTACCACGAAGGTGATGGAGATGGCACTTTCAACGGTGAAAAATCTGATGTCGACGATGATGACAACATTGTTGATGCTACTCCACTTGAAATGCCGGATGATGAGCAAGGCGACACTGATACCGATATTGATACTGACACTGATATTGATATAGATACCGACCTTGATACCGATACAGACATTGATACGGACTTGGATACAGACACCGATATAGATACTGACTTAGATACCGATATCGACACAGATTTGGACACTGATATTGATAGTGATACAGATACTGATACCGATGATGATAATGACCACATCAAATATCCTGATGGAAGTCAAACATATATTCAAAGAAAAGATATCGATAACGCAATACAAGCAATTGATAAACGTCAATACATGAGATTCAATGTAAAGGAAATTACAAAACCAATCTCAATGGAAAGAACAAATAACGGAGTAAGTCAGTTAATTGATATTTCGCGTGGCGGAATTGCAGTAAAACATAACAATGACTTAAAAGTTGGGGATATTCTACCTGTACATATTCAGTACAAAGACCTTAACATCAATGCAAATGTCAAAGTCGTATCAGCGACATCAAACAGAGCAGGTGCAGAATTTACCAACCTTGATAAATCGGTAGCGAACCAATTATTATATTTGAATATTATGTTGGAAGCCGATAACGAAATGCTAGCAACGAAATTTACCAGCAAATAAAAGTATATACTAAAAAGTCGACGAATAAATCGTCGACTTTTTGCTTTTTATCTGAATTGTCTTCTTTGAATAGTTCTTACTTGAACTCTTTTTCTTGCTGTAGTTCCAACTGTTTGAGTATTGTTTAAAGAACCTAATTGAGAACCAGCTGATTGCAAGAATGAACCTGCAGACAGACCTTTTGCTAATTTGTTTGCGAATTTCTTTTCAGATTCACTTGCCATTTTGTTAAGGCTTTCTCTTTGAACGTCTGACAAACCTTTTGAAACATCCATACTATTCACATTATTTAATTTTTCTTGAATAGCAGCTTTATCAGCTTGTGGAGCATTTTTCAATTGTTTTGATAAATCTTTTTTAACTGCATTTAAGTTAGATTGGTCTACTTTTTGTTGGTAAGTATTAGCTTGCGCTTTTAGGTCTTTAGCTTTATCTCCTATGTTTGTTGCCTTATCATTTAATTTGTCAACTTTAGCTTGAGTTTTTGCATCCAAAGCTTTTGTTTCAGTACCTTGAGTTCCACTTTGAACACCCTCTGTTCCTTTTGGCGCTGAACCTGCGTTCTTCGGAGCTACATCAGTACCTTTAGCTGCACCATCTTTCAATTCAGTAGCTTTTGCTGTTGCTGCATCTGCTTTTGATTGCAATTTAGTAGCAGCTTTGTTTGATGCATTTGCAACTTCTTGGTTTACACTCTTGAATCCGCCTGCGATTTCTTTTGTACCTTTAACTGCAGAAGCACCTGACATAACAGCTGCACCAGCTGAAGTTAAAGCACCTGCGATATTACCTTGAGCAGCATAGACTGCTGTTTTTGTGATATTTGCAGCCATTTTACCATAGTTACCAACTGTTTCAACTGTGATACCAACTTTTTCAACTGTACCACCAGCTTTAATCAAAGCTGCACCAGCTGATGCTGTTGGAGGATAAGCTGCCATAGCAGTACCGGTAACGATCATACCTTTACCAACATATTGAGTAGCTTGACCTGCCATTGCTGTGTATCCTGCAATTTGGTCAGCTTTTTCAGCAACTTTTAAAACTTTGCTTGATTCTGTTTGGTTTTGTTGAACTGTGCTAACGTTTGCTTTTGCAGCTTTTTGATAAGCTTTTGAAGTTCTTGATAAAGTTCTTACTCTTTTGTTTGTTGCAACTTGAACTTTTTTCAATTTAACTTGAGAATTTCCGATTGAAGTTTGTGTTGCTTGCAATTTTGCAGAACTTGTTTGAATTTTTGATTGAATTGCAGTTCTTTCATCATCAGAAATAGAATCAGATGCTAACAACGCATTTTGTTGTTCAATTTGAGCATTGATAGAATCAGTTTCTTCTGATTTCTTTTCCATATCAGCTGCAAGTTTTTGCATTTGTTTTTGAGACTTGTCAATAGCTTTTTGCTCAGTTTGCATTTGTTTTTTGAATTTTTTGTCGTCTTTTTTCATTTTGCTATTTAAAGACTTCATTTTAGACTGAGCTTGATTCATTTGTTGAGTACCAGCCTCAGATTGAGCTGTTGCTGCTTTTGAATCACTTGCACTGCTTTTTGAATCTGCTACAGATTCATCACTGCTTTTTTCTTTATCTTCTTGTTTTGTTACTTCATCTTTCTTTTCGCCACCGGCTACATTTGAAGCTCTTTTGCTAATTTCTTTATTAACTTTACCCAATTTAGAATCTACACTATTTTGTAAGAATCTAGGCAAATCAGAATCTTTTAATTCTGTCAATTCAGATTTCAAAGAGTTCAATTCTCCATCTGGAACTGAAACTAAATTATCGAAATCATAATTTCCAATATCTACTTTTCTATTATCAGAATTTTGAGTTTCTTGGTTAGCTTTTGCTTGTTCTGTTTTGTTTGAAGAATTGTTTTTAGAAACATCTGAAACTGATTTAGCTGTATTAGCATTCAATACATTATTTGCAGTTTGGTTATTTCTTGTAGCTGAAACACCGTTTTTATTGTTATTGATTAAGTTGATGTTGTTAGCATTTGGAGCATTAAAAATAGAACCGTTCATTGTTAAATGAGCTGGAACTTTTGAAGACAAACCAGCTTTTCCAGCTTTGCCATTTTTCATTTGCTGTAAAAGCTTTTGGATATCTAATTTATTGTTTACACCATTAATGCTCACTTTTTAAAGCTCTCCAAAATTTAACTCTCTTACATATATAAAAAATTTCGAAAAGGCTCGATTTCAGAGTTTTTTGTTTTGTTTACAATTGTTTACAATGTACAAAACCCTTGTTACAATTTGCTTTAAAATTTTATTTTTGGTAAAATTAACAAGTAGATTAATATTTAGTTTAGGGAGACTTTAATATGGATTTAATGAAAGGTAAAAAAGGGGTAATCTTTGGTGTATCTAACACTCACGGTATTGCCTACGGTATTGCTAAACAACTTCACGAAGCTGGGGCAGAAATTGCTTTCACATACGCTGGTGAATCAATGGAAAAAAGAGTTCGTCCAATCGCTGAAAGTATGGATGCTAAAATCATCATGAGTTGTGATGTAACAAAAGAAGAAGAAGTAAAAGCTGTATTTGAAGAATGCGAAAAAGTTTACGGCAAACTTGATTTCGTTGTTCACGCTGTTGCTTTTGCTAAAAAAGAAGATTTAATGGGCAGATTTGTTGAAACTTCTGCTGACGGTTGGAACACAGCATTAGGTGTAAGTGCTTATTCACTAGTTACAATTTGTCGCCATGCTGAACCTATTATGAACGAAGGTGGTTCAATTTTCGCTTTGACATATCTTGGTTCAATTCTTTCTGTTCCAAGCTACAACGTAATGGGAGTTGCTAAAGCTGCATTAGAATCAGCTATGAGATTCTTAGCTGTAGACTTGGGTGCTAAAGGCGTTAGAGTAAACTGTATTTCAGCAGGTCCTGTAAAAACTTTAGCATCAATGGGTATTAGCGGATTTTCTAAAATGTTAAAAGCTGCAGCTGCTCGTTCTCCAATGAAAAGAAATGTTGCATTAGATGAAGTTGGAAAAGCTGGCTTATATTTAGCATCTGACCTATCTGCAGGTACTACAGGTGAAGTTATCTATGTTGACTGCGGTTGCCACTCAGCTTACGCGTCATCAGAAGAAATGGATATCTTAGCTAACAACTTAGAAATCTAATTTTTCGGAAGAAGTTAAAATTTGAACAGAGTAAAAGTGTTTGCTTTTACTCTGTTTTTATTTGCAAATTATTTTCATTGCTTGGTGTTTTCAAATTTTCTTGCTACTCAAAATCTATCAATGTTGATTTTAAAAAGCATACATGTCACCCTGAATTTATTTCAGGGTCTCTAATATTACAAATTTTACATAAGATTAATATGTTTTATTAGAGATGCTGAAACAAGTTCAGCATGACTAAAATCAAATTGATAGACCCTGAATCAAGTTCCACTACTGTCCCGAATAAAATTTATCTAAAAGAAAGCTGGATTGCTTCGCTATCGCTCGCAATGACGATATTGAAAATACGTAACGTCATTGCGAAGGAGTGCATTTGCACGACTGTGGCAATCCATTTTTGCTATTTTACTAATCAAACACAAACTAAAACATTGATTGAATATCAAAATCAATTTGAGTTTTCAACTCATCAAGGCCATTAAATTTAATTTCAGGGCGAATCATCCTATTAAAGCTTACTCGAATATCCTTGTCGTACAAATCACCATCAAAATCAATAATAAAGACTTCTAAGCTCTTAATTCCATCATTGGAAACTGTAGGAGAAACCCCAAAATTAGCAAGTCCACGCTTTGTTGTACCGTCAGGCAATTCTACCTCAACATCGTAAACCCCATAAGGTGGTTCAACTATATCTAACGGATAAATTATATTTGCAGTCGGATAACCAATTGTCCTGCCAATTTCTTTACCTTTTACAACTGCACCTGACACAGAAAATTTACGTCCCAACATAGAAGTTGCCATATCGACAACACCTGTCTTGATAAATTGACGAATTGCAGTAGAACTGATAACATCACCAAAGATAGATAACGGTGGAGTTGCAAAATATAAATAATCAAATTTGTCCTGACAATCAGATAAGAACTTTACATCACCTGTTTTATCTACCCCAAATTTGTGATTAAATCCTGTAGATATAGCCTTCGGTTGAAAATATCTGATTAAAACATCTTCCAAATACTGTGATGGCGTCATATAGCAAACAGAAGCAAAATCAAGCTCAAAAATATAATCAAGCCCAAGTTCTTCCATATACTTATACTTATCTTCAAGTGTCAAAATATATTTTGGAGATACTCCTTTAAAAAAACAGAACGGATGTTCTTGAAAAGTTACAACTGCAGATTGATACCCGTTTTCTTTTGCAAAATCAACAGCACTGGAAATTACAGCCTGATGACCTAAATGTACACCATCAAAAAATCCAAGTGCTAATGATAAATTCGGAATGTGTCTAAGTTCTCTTACTATCTCCATACTACGATTATATCCTAAAAATGCTAAATGTAAAAATTGTTAAATTTGTTAAATTTTAATTGAATAAAATTCCAACAATACAAGCTGACATATAACATGTCAAAGTACCGCAAATCAAAGCTCGAACACCTAATCTTGCTAAATTTTTTCTTTGGTTCGGAGCAAGTTCACCAATACCACCTAACAATATAGCAATTGAACCCAAATTACCAAAACTGCATAATGCAAAACTTGCAATTAAGAAAGATTTATCAGACAAATGCATTGCTGGCGAGGTCAAATCCATGTATGCAACCATTTCATTAAGGACTAACTTTGTTCCCATCAAACCGCCAACAGCGGTTGCCTCATGTAATGGGACGCCCATAACAAGAGCAAATAATGCGAAAATTTTACCTAAAATCGCATTCAACGATAATGATGAAAAAGCTGATATTAACATTGGTGAATTAATATGCATAAATTTCAAGCATTTTACAATCATCAAACCAAATCCACCTAAAAACCAATCAATCATTGCAACTAACGCAACAAGAGCCAAAATCATAGCAACAACATTGATTGCGACTTTCATACCTTCTGACGCACCAGAAGATATTGCATCAAAGACATTTACATGCTGCCTGTGACGTTTACTTACTGAAATTTTGAAATCTTTACTTGTTTCTGGTTCACCGGTTTCGGGATATACGATTTTTGAAATAACTAATGCGCCAGGAGCTGCCATAACAGATGATGCTAATATATATTCAGCAGGTATCCCCATGCCAATATAAATTGGCATAATAGAACCTGAAATACATGCCAGAGAACCTGACATAGATGCCAACAACTCTGAACGAGTCAAATTCGGCAAATAGGGTTTAATCATAATTTGAGCAACAATCTGACCGACAAAGGTACTTGCGACATTAGAAAGTGCCTCAGCACCGCTAACATCAAGTAATTTATTCATACCTTTACCTAAAACAGCAACAACACGTTGCATAATTCCGTAATAGTAAAGGATATTAACCAAAATCATCATAAACACGGTAGATGCAATCAATTGAAGAGCAAATACTGAACCGCCGTTACCTGAGAATAACTCAGCAAATTTTGAGTTCATCAAGCCGCCAAATACGAATTCTCCACCTTCCTTTGCAAAAACTAACAGCTTTTGGATAAATAATCCGATTGCCATAAATAACTTTTGACCGATTGGAATTTTAAAAATAAATACAGCCAATAAAACTTGTAATAAAAATCCCATACCGATTGTTTTATAATTGATTGCTTTTTTGTTATTTGATAAAGCATAAGCTAATGCAAATATTACAACTATACCTAAAATTCCAATAAATCTACTCATGTTACCCCTTTACTGTCACATATTTATTATACTAAAAAGAAGTCCTCTACAGACTCCTTTTTACAAAAATGTGATAAAAGTTAATGTAAACTAACCTTTATTAAAAAATCCCATTATTTTGTCAATCAAACCTACAGATTCCTCAGCTTCGCTTGAGCCTAAATTATCAAGCTTATCCAATCTGTCTTTAGCCATCTTATAATCAACTGGATCTGTTACACGTTCTAAATACTTTTTATATGTATCAATAGCTAAATCTTTAGCTTTAATTCTTTCATAACCTTTAGCCAAAATTTTCAAAGCATTCAAATCTTTTGGATCAAGCTCAGAAAGTTTTTCCAAATATTCAACTTGAGAACGGTAGTCTCCAATGCTTTCTTCATAAGACGCCATTTTTCGTAAAGCTTCCTTATTATTAGGATCGATTTTTACAATTTTGGCATAATATTCAGCAGCATGGTCTAATTCTCCGGATTCAGTCAACATATCAGCTAATGTAAACAAGACATTTGTATCTTTGTCATTTAATTGAACTGCGTTTAGGAACTCATTTACTGCAATATCTTTATTGCCTCTCAACATATTGTAAATACCCCAGTTTACGTGAGAATTGTATTCGTCTCCGTTTTCATCATAAACAAGAGCTCGCATTTGATAGGTCAAAGGTGAATTTGGTTGCAATTTATTATACTCTTCAATATGCTCCAACGCCTCTTCAAATTTCTTTAAAGAATAACAATATTGAGCCTGTAAAGTATAATACCTTGGAGATTTTTTATATTCTTCAGGCAAAGAATTCAATTTCGCATAAGCCTCTTCAACTTTTCCAAGTTCTAGCATACATTGAATTTTCAAAAGTTCATCAGAAGTACATTCAATTGCATGCTCAGGGTCGCCACTTTTTAGATAAACTGCAGCTAGAGCCTCATTGATTTTTGGAGAATCAAAACCTTTTTGCTTTGCTCTATTCAAGACATCTATTGCACTTGAATAAGCTTCATCTTTCAAATAAATATCTGCAAGTTGTAAAAAGATATCTTCATGCAAATTATCATATTCAAGAATCAAATTATATTCATCAATAGCCTTCATTGTATGACCTGTTTGACGATACAAATTTGCAAGAGTTAATCTTGTCATAACAACTTGAGTTTCATCTTCATGCGCATGAGATAGAGCTTTTTTGAAATCGTTTATTGCAAACTCCAATTTACCTTCAAGAGAATTTTTATTACCTCTATAAACATAATATTTATATTTATCTGTATTTTCATAAATAGCCATCAATTGTTCATAAGCTAAAGAATTAGAAACATCACGTTTTAGAATTTCATAATAATAATTAGCTGCCTCATCTTTCTTTTCAAGAATTAAAGATAAGTGACCAAGTCGTTCTAATATACCTACATCATCAGGATTATGTTGATATTCTCTTTTATATTCTTCATAAGCTTGTTCATATTGTTCGTTTGCTTCAAATTGTTCAGCCAACTGTAAACTCATTTATAATTACTCCTTTTTGTATAAAATATTTGCTTAACCGATTATAACACTATTTCTGAGATAGTTCAATCTAGTTATATGTATTTTGAGCACTAGCCATATCATTATCAAAATAGTATTCAATAGCTTCAACAGATGTTTTTAAAACAGGTTTCAAAGACTCTAACTGGTCTTTGTAGAAATTTTGCAAAACAAAAGTTTCTGATGGTACAGGAGGTTGTGGACCAATTCCAATTTTTAGTCTTGCAACAGATTGAGTACCAACACATTTGATTACAGATTTAATACCGTTGTGCCCACCATCAGAACCATTCGGACGAAATCTCATCTTTCCGAGTTCTAAAGACAAATCATCATAAACCACCAATACGTCAGATACATCAATTTTGTAATAATTCATAACCAATTGAACAGCATCTCCTGACAGGTTCATAAATGTTGTAGGTTTGATTAGCATTATATCTTCAAAACCATGCTTATATTTTCCTATAAAACATTTTAACTTTTTATCTTCTTTAAAAGAAACATCATGCACAATTGCCATACGGTCAACGACCATAAACCCTGCATTATGTCTTGTAAAACAGTATTTATCTCCGACATTACCAAGTCCGACAACTAATTTCATATTACGAAAGCCCTTCAATATTGTATAAATCTTATATTTAGTATTTTAACGCAAATAAATATTACCATAATGATATACCAACCCTAAGCTTAACAAAAAGATAAATAATAACTAAATTATATAAAAAATGAGGTATTAAATATGAAACACGAAACAAAAACATTAAAAAGCTCACAAAAAGTTGCTGATTTTTTGAATAGAAACAACTTACACAAAAAAGATTTTGCAGAAATGATTGGTGTAACACTTTCGTATGTATATAACTTGATAGATGAATCTATTCCCTTTTCGACAAGAAGTACAACGTTAGAACGAATTGCTACGGTCATGAATATTGAACCTGATGAATTTGAAGAATACAAAATTCCACAAGAACCAATTTTACAAGATGACACAATAGAACTTTTGAAAAGCATAATCAAAGACAAAAAAATGAGCATAGTAACCTTTTTAAAAGCCTTTCCTCGAAAAAAACGTGTAGAAATTGTCGACATGCTAAGAGGAGCTTACCCTATTCCGATAGATTTTAAAGAATTATCCATGATTGGACAAATTTTAGATTTGGACAAAAATGACATATATAATGTCTGGGAAGAACGTATAAAGCAGGTTTTGGAAACAAATGGAATGAACTTGAACGCAAACTCGGCTTTATTAAATTCAATGTTTGAATGCGCCAGAAAACACGTTGATATCTAAATTTTAGCAAGACTCAAAAAATTTTTTGAGTCTTTTTTAATAAAAAGTGTTGACAATGAAAAATGTTCTTGTTATGATGAGTTCACGCGGTGAACGAAACCGCAAGACACTAGAAAATATGAATAGACATTTGCGCTTGTAGCTCAGCAGGTAGAGCACTCCCCTTTTAAGGGATAGGTCGCGCGTTCGAATCGCGCCAAGCGCAATTTTTTATTAAAAAAAGGGTTTTAAACCCTTTTTATTTTTTAACAATAAAGGAACTTTTATGAATATAACTCCGATAAACAATGTCCCATTT
>ERZ1034739.377-NODE-377-length-10972-cov-75.502061_pt1 | contig 10972 bp, 4 predicted proteins | sample MGYA00520636_ERZ1034739 | MGnify/ENA primary metagenome ERZ1034739 (study PRJEB33766, sample SAMN09781703) | gut metagenome | biome: gut microbiome | host: Homo sapiens | place: Madagascar | study: EMG produced TPA metagenomics assembly of the PRJNA485056 data set... | reverse complement strand
TTGATACTTTCGGACCAAAACTCTAGCGTAGTAAAACTAACATTAAATTGCTTGCAACCGTAGCTCCCTTTTAAATTGTAAGTTTGGCAATCTTAATTCTGTCTTTGTCTGTTAGCTTCAGAGCATACTTCCATTTGGATTACCTAAGGGATCAAAAATCTAGTACACCCTATTAACTTAATTAAAGAAAAAGAGTTAGCCTAATTAAAGAGATTTTTAGAAAAACGCGTTAAGCCAAAATGGAACGTAAACGCCATGCCATTAAAGCTTAAAATATAGTTTGGCGTAAAGAGCGTAGAACTTTTTAAAAAATTATGAGGCACTTACGGTAAAATATGGGAAAGAACTTTTTGGTTGCCCCTTTTATTGCTTGCTTTAGTTGTCACCTTTATGGCCTCCCTGGTTGCCACCTTTATCACGGCCTTTAAGGTCTCATACTTTTGGTGACAAAGTGTTTTTTGGGGGGATGTGGTTTATGGACGCCGACGCTTAAAAACTGACCTTATAGATAAACAAGGATATGTAAAACTCAATGGATGTATTTGATAAACTTGATTCGAGACTACAACGTGTAATCTATCATAAATTGGGTTGGCGCGACTTACGCCCTATGCAAAAGGCGGTAATTTCAGCGCTTTTAACGGGAAGCGGGGATTTATTGGTTTCCGCTCCGACGGCGAGCGGTAAAACCGAGGCTGCCTTTTTGCCTCTCATTTCCAAATGCTTGCAAGATCCAAGTGAAGGGCTCAAGATTTTATGCATCTCGCCTTTAAAAGCCTTGATGAATAATCAAGAAGACCGCATAAAAAGATTATGTCCGAGTGACTCAATGCCTGTTACTGTTTGGCATGCTGACGCCTCAGCTAGCGGCAAAGCTCGCCTTAAAAAAAATCCTGAGGGGATTTTAATCATCACCCCTGAATCGTTAGAAGCGGTGTTAGACGCTGCTGCAAGTCATCCAGAGCTTATGTTTGCCGGCACCAAATACGTAGTCATTGATGAAATTCATGCTTTAGCCGGGACCACGCGTGGCACTCATATTTTAAGTTTATTACGACGGATTGAAGCCTTGATTGGACGCAAGTTAGATACGGTTGGCTTATCAGCTACAATGAGTAATCCAAAAGAATGCGCTCAGTGGCTAAGACCTAATGATCCTAAGCGCGTTTTAATTATCACGGATGATGGCGCCGGGACCATTACAGGGACCCGTGGGGAAGAGAGTCGAGTTTTGCAAAGCTTAAGCACCCCTAAAGATAAACCAAGCTTAAAGGGATGTATCTACGCTTGGGACTTTACTAAAAGCATTGCCGAGGCTAAGGCCGCCAAAGACGCCCAAGCCCAAAATGAGGATAATCCCTCAAAGGATAACGCCAATACGAATACCCACGCAAATTCTGCCACCAATAGGACCGATCCAAATCATGAACCGGTAAACAACCAAGCAGGCGCCTTCCCAAACACCTCACGTTCCACCAGCGTTAAGTGGGCTCAAGAGACGTATTTTCAGAAATACATGGCCAACAATTATATTCCGTGGGAGGAGTCGTCTAACTTAGAGCCAAAGGTTTTTGCGGTAGATGCTTTTTTAGAGTCCACTGATTGGTTCTACCAGGCCGTGCACGTTGAGTACGTCGCCCAGATGTTACGCGCCGCCGCCCGTAAAAAGGTCTTAGCTTTTGTGAACTCGCGTGATTATTTGGAAGGCATCTTTAGTCTATTAGCAGCCTTAAAACAAGCGGGTTATGATTTTCAGGGGGTGTCGGTCTTAAAACACCATGGTCTAATGGACGCACAAGAGCGTCTACGGACTGAGAAGTTATTATCCCAAGCGCATACTGGGGTTTTAGTGTTCTGTACTTCCACTTTGGAACTTGGGATCGATGTCGGCGACGTTGATGAAATTTTCTTCCTCAATGCGCCGTTTTCAGTAAGCTCGTTTTTACAACGCCTAGGCCGTAGTGGGAGACGAGCCGGTCAAGTACCGACCTTTAGATTTTTTCTGGGGTTACGAAACTTTTCTTTAGGCAAAACTAGAGGGGAGAATAATGGTTTAAATGCGTTATTGTACCCTGAACTTGCACGCGCTATTGCTTTAGTACGCTTGGCTTTACAAAAGAAAATTGAACCTTTAACGGGCTTGTTCCCTGATGCCTCGACTTTTGTGCAACAAATCTTATCCTATATTGCGGCTGAGCGTATGACCACCTTGCCGGCTATCTATAAGGCGATTGGGCGTGAAGGCTTTGCTAATTATTTTTCTAAAAATGATTTCATTGCGGTTATGACTAAGCTATGCCAAGACCAAAATCCATTGGTAGAGCAAGACCCAAATGGTATGATTCACCTCAGTAAAAAAGGGGAGTACTTTTGTGAAGACCGGGAATTTTTCTGTAGCTTTGCGGCGGAACGAACGATTGAATTATTAGAGAACAACCGCCTAGTCGCTAGAATTCCGCTCTCTGTGGCGCCAGATTTAATACCGGGCTTGGTTTTAAAGGTCGGGGATAAATTATGGGAAGTGCTCGAATTTATTGATGGAGAAAAAGCTCTAGTTAAAAGTTGCTTTGTGGCAGAAGAAGCGCTTGAAGTTTCGTTAGGAGGAACGGGTGGCGTGGCTGCCTCAGGTGATTTAGGCTGGGAACTTGGTTTAGTGTTAGCTGATAATAAGGCGGAGCCTTTTATGACGGCGCCAGCTGTTACGCTTTTAAACGAAGCGTCAACTTATGCTTGGCGTGCCGAGCAAAGTGGAGTGGTGTTTTTTGTGTGGGGTAGTAGCCGCGTTTTAACCACTATCTTTATCTTACTTAAGCACTTAATGCCCGAACATACTTTTGCACGGACCAATTTGTTTATTAGAAGTAGGTCGCTTGAAAAGGATTATTACCGCGGTGAGCTTTTACCAGGCGCAACGCCGCGGGACTATATGTTCCAAGCCTTGCTTGCGGAGCCAATCACCGAAGAGCTATTACTAAAGGCTGTCGCTAAGATGCCTGTTTCGGCTCGCAGAATGCATAAGTTTGATGAATTGGTCCCACAGTATTTGCTGGACCAAGAATATGTACGTCGTTGTTTAGATTTAGAGGGAACGATTTCGTATTTAAAGCTGGCAACAGCCAATGTCCAGAACAATGCTTAACGCCGCAAAAGAAGGTTTTAAACGCTACAAAAATAGGATGTTAAAGACCCAAAATAAAGTTTTAAAGGCCCCAAGGCAAGGTATTAAAATAAAACTAACCATTACAAAACTGTAATGGCTAGCGGTTTTAGCTTTGTTGTACAGCTCTGCTTTTTGTTTTAATTGTAAGTTTTAAAGTTTTAACTATCGCTTACTTAGAAATAGAGGATCGCACTTGTTTTTTTTACTTACCCTGTATTTAGCCTGTGAGCGATATTTTATGCTTACTAAAAGCTTTATGGTAGTGATTTTAGGGGGCTAAAATCATTTGCAAGCAGCATGTTGATGGTTGTAACGTTTACGTTGTAACGCTATGTGTTTACATGATTAAATTCAAGGCCTAATAAAGTATATTAGGCTATGGTACGTTGGTAAAAAGGTCTAGTCTTACCACAAAGAACCGCGGCAAGCCCAATAGAAATTAACAAACAATAAGCAAACAAGAAGTAAATAAGAAGCAAATAGGAGAGTGGGGCCACAAAGATATAGTTTGGGGTTATTTTTTTGTTCTTAGGCGCGAGGTCAAACTGCCCGCTGTCCCCAAAAGCTCTACTGCGGACCTAGTGTTTGACCCTCAAAAAATAAAAAAAGGCACCACGCTTGAGGTGCCTTACCTTAAAATATTAAAGTCTAATTACTTTGTAGGTTCAAAAGTGAACTCTAAAGTCTTATCGTTAACCTTGACTAAACCTAAACCTGTAGCTTTAATGGTAATGTTTCCGATTGTTGGACAGCCTTCATCACCTTGTAAGCAAAGTGAAGTCCCGTTTGAGGAATTGTAGAGCTCACCATCCCATGATGCTTCGCCGGTAATCTTGAATTCAGAGCCTTCTTCAAGAGTTGTTTCCAAGGTCCAATAGCCATTTGCATAGGTCATTGGTTTGAATTTCCAGCCAGAAGAATCGCCTACATAGTAAAGCTGAGCATGAGTCTTGTTAGCAGCATCTTCGTTAACAACAGCCCAAATTGATACAGCCTGAGGAGCTGCAGTGGTGTTGTTTTCGACCTTACCAACAGTTACACCGTCAGCAACCTTTATCATGCCAGCTGGAACAGTAGTATCATATGGAGCTGAAGTACTGTTCATAACAACCATGATCTTTTCCCAGGAATCGCCTACGCTCTCACCATCGATGTTTACGATTACAACTTCATCAGAACTTGCGTCGTCAAGAGTTACGTTATCAAAGATCTGGTCAGCAGTAGTCATATGGAAAGCAGGGTGTGCTTTTCTCATTTGGATGTAAGCGGCATAAGAGTCGTTTACAGACTTCCAATCACCAGCCTTTAAGTCCCACTTAAAGTCGTTAGCACCGGTAGTGGTGTTGTAGGAATTATGTATATCCTTACCGGCTGCAATCTTGGTGCGGCCAAATTCTTCACCACCATGGATGAATGAAATACCCTGGCTAATCATGATAATGCTATTTGCATAAACTTGAAGAGCCTTTGCTTCAGCAGAACCAGAGGTAACACCTGCAGCTTCAATCTTATCTCTAAGAGCTAAGTTGTCGTGAGCGGTAACATAAGATACGGTCTGTTCAGGGTCAGCGAAGCCTTGGGCACTCCAAATATCGGTACCAGTAGCCTCAGCATGTCTTACACCTGCTTTTACGCCCATGAATACACATTCTTTATTGGTCTTGAGAGCTTGACCATTTTCGTCGGTACCGTTGCCATCCCAGCCGGCATTAAGCTTATTAAAGATAAAGCCTAAGGCTTTTCCGTCATCGCTTGAGCCTTTCAAACAGTTTCTAATTCTGTTATTAAAGGCCCCAACGTGAGCATCTTTTGAAGTCTTATACATTCTACCAGTACGAACTGGTTCTTTAATAAGTTCTTCAGCAACATCGTTGTCACTAGCCCATGGTTCGCCGTAGATAACCAAGTTTGCGTCAGGATGTTGCTTATTTAAGTATTCGCCCCAATCAGAGTAGTCTTTAGTTGCAAATGCGCCAACCAAGTCTAATCTAAAGCCGTCAACATGGAATTCAGAAACCCAATAATCCATAGAGTCACGAATCATGGTCCAAACCATGTTTTGATCAGCATTCACGGTGTTGCCACAACCGGTTGTGTCTTTACTTAAGTAGTAGTTCTGAGTAATGCCACCAAGTACAGTCTTATCCATAGTATGGTTGTATACTACGTCCATGATTACACGAATACCTTGTTTGTGGAATTCGTTAATCATTTCTTTTACTTCTTTAATCTTTTGTTCGTATTTATCCGTGCCAAATACAGAAGTGTATCTGTCTTCTGGTACGTTGTAGTTCCATGGGTCATAACCCCAGTTGTAGCAAGAGCTGTCTTGAGAATCAACGTTAGAGCAGGTTGCATAATCGAAGATAGGTTGGAGCTGAACGTGAGTTACCCCAAGTTCCTTCAAGTGGTCAATACCGGTCTTAACGCCGGTATCGGCATAGGTAGTACCAGGTTGAACCATACCAAGGTAACGACCTTTCTTAACATCGTCTACGCCAGAAGTAGGGTCGATGGTAAAGTCACGTACGTGAACTTCGTAAGCAATGGTGTCTTCTCTGTTCTTTAACTTAGGTCTGTCAGCCCAACCACCATCAGGTTCGGTAGTTTTCATATCCATAACGATATTAGCAGTATTGCTACCTTTGGCAGTCATCTTGCCGTAAGGGTCACGAGCGTCAACGCCACCGATAGTGAATTGATAGGTCTTACCAGCTAAATCACCATCAACCTTCACTTCGTATACGTTAGTGTAACAATCTAAGTTTGATTTATTTAATGTGTGTGTTACGCCATCAACAGTAACCTTAACATCACTTGTATCTGGTGACCAAATACGGAAGGTGGTGCTTTCCTTAGTGTAGGTTGCACCAAGAGTCTGTTCTTGTTTGTTTAAACGGCATTCCTCATTCTTAAGGCTGAAAGTCTTTTTAATGGTATACACATTGACTATATCGGCAACGGTAGCGTCAGTAGCAACAGCAACACTTGCTTCGCTGTTTTGAGCTGGAGTATAAGCTACACTAAGTTTAATTTCCTTAGTGGCACCATCTTCAACCTTTACATCTTTACCGATAGTGATCTTTTCACCATTCTTAAATGATACTGCGCTATCTACATTATCGCCAAACCAGTATTTACCAGTTGCGTTTTCATCAAGACCATCCCCTCTAAGAGTAAGAGATAAGGTGGTATATGCAGATTCGTCTACGCCCGCAACTTCATCGATCTTAATTATGCCACCATTAGAAACAATGTCATTACCATTATAAATGATTACTTCATTTGGGATTTCTTGGATATCGCCACCAACAGTAACACCACACTCAGTAGCTGATACAAAAGAGCCTGTTGCTTTTTTATCATTTAAGTCGGTAATTTTGAGGCAAGGTTTTTCTGGAGTAAATACGTTGCCATCACCAGTTTGTGCGGTGCCATCGTTTACGATAACGCTGTAGCCTTCCATGGAAGTTGTAGGCGTGTAAGTGTGGATGGTATCGTTACAATATTTTAATACGTTTGCGGTAAAATCTACACCTGGCCATTCAACATCTTTGTTGAGATTACCATTGTCGTTCCAAGCCCAAAGATTGTAAGTGTTGAAATTGCTATCATCAACAATCAAAGTTCCTGCTTTAACATCACAACCTTCTTTGGTTTCAACTTTTATAACTGTTTGGATCTTGGCAGTGTCAAATTCACCAGTTGATTGAGCCCAATTATCAGCAGGGGTACTTGAGCCACCATTACCACCACCTGAACCACCGCAGGCGGTAACCATTAAAGCAGAAAGAATACTCACTGCTAAAGTGTTTTTCTTTAAGTTCATTAATCTTCCTTAAATATTTTACTGCGAAAACGCTCTAACTGAACGCTTATTACCGTTATAATTTACTTGTTAAAAGTGCAATTTCAGCACAATTAACTAGAGCATTATATCTTTTAGCTCATAGGATTATTATAGAAAAACACTTTGAAGGCGTATAAGTGTGAACTAGGTAACCGTCTTTAAACATTGATGCTATAGTTTTTTACAATGTAACCCAATAAATCTTTTTTCACGCATTCTTAGCAAGTTAGAGCTCTTTTAAACTGTTAACGGGAATATTTTTAGCACGCTATTGTTTTGTTTCATATGTCGCAAGAAGTTTGCCTGAAAAGAAATTTTAAGAGTTAAATGTGCCTAAAATGGCCTAGTCTTGTTTATTTCCTTTTATCTAGGTGGGCCGATAAAAGAAACATTACAAAGTTATATAGTTATAAAGAAAATTTATAATAATGAGTTATAAGCTTTGCTTAAGGTGTTTAAAAATTAACCAAATAGGTTTTATTTACGTGTAAGTAATGGGTAATGAACATAGGTGGTAAGCAATAGGTAATAAGCTGTAGGTTGTAAGCAATAGTTAAATAAAGGCCAATAAATTTCTCTAGTTTGTTTCGGGTAATTAAAAGTAGCTTGTACGCTTTAGAAGAACTACTCTAAGGTCAGCCTTTCTCAAAACTTGTCCCAAATATAGCCACCTTGCCTTAAACGTACGTAAACGTCATTTTTACCAGCCAATTTCGCCATTTTTCCATAATTTGGTCCCCAAATAATTATGACAGATGGTGGAGTTCATTTTAAAATTATGTGACTTGGATCTGTTTTTAAGGAGTCCGCTAATTATGCGTGATCGTTATCTTATTACGTCGCCCCCTTGGAAGGGGATTTGCACCTTTGCCTTACCGGTGTATTTAGGTTTACTGTTACAGTGTCTCTACATGACGGCTGACAGCCTGTTTTTAGGAAATTATGAAGGTGAAGCAGCGCTTTCAGCGGTAGGCGCCACTAATGTGCTTAATTTTTTCTTTCTAGCAGTGGCTAACGGTCTTTCAGCTGGCGCTTGCGTCAAAATTGCTCGTTTGTTTGGAGAAAAACAAACAGCAGAGATGAGACATTACGCCTCAACGTCAATTCTCTTATTGCTAGGCTTGGGCGTGGTGGCTGGAATTTTAGGATATTTTGGTTGTGTTCCGTTTTTTAAATACGTGACTGATTTACCTAAGATTTTGCAAAGTGATGCGGTGCTCTTCTTTCGTATTCTATGTTTAGGCATGGTGTTTTCCTTCGCTTATAACATTTTTGCTGGCGTCTTGCGTGGGATTGGTGATAGCCGAGCTTCTTTGTACTTTTTGTTAGCGTCATCCTTACTAAATGTCGGGCTTGATTGGTTGTTTATTGCCGTCTTTAAGTATGGTGTTACGGGTGCTGCAGTTGCTACCATTATTTCGCAATTGTTTTCATGTGTGTTGGCTTGGCTCTATATGACTAAGCGGTACCCTGAATTTAAATGGCGGCTAAAAGAATTTACTTTTAGTAAAGCTAGAGCACGCGATGTCATTAACATAGGGGTGCCTATGGCGCTACAACAAATGGTGGTGACCACGAGTTTTACGTGTATTCAAAGAGCGGCTAATTCCTTTGGTCCGGCGATGACGGCGTCATTTGTGGTGGCGCAAAAGATTGAAATGCTCTTTACCATGCCCGCTTTGTCGCTTCAGATTAGTCAGGCGAGTTTTGTGGGACAAAATATCGGCGCTAGACGCCCAGATAGAGTTATTAAAGGAGCGTGGCAGACTATATTAATTGCCATCGCGGTGACCACATTTTTTTCCCTGACCGTTAGAGCATATTGTAGTGAAATAATTGGCATCTTTGGATTAAGTCCGCAAGCGGTGGCTTATTGCACTTCACAAATTGAAACCACTTCTTTAGGGATGATTATTTTGACTTCGTATTTTCCGATCCTAGGGCTGTTACAAGGCTTAGGCTTAGCCTGGAAAACCACGATTATCGCTGTATCGGTGCTAAGTGTCCGCGTGGGTTCCATTTATCTACTTAAAGATGAAAGCTTAATGGGGGCTGCCATTATTTGGTTTAATGGACCATTTGGTTGGATCTTAGGCTTTATGTTGTCATGGTTCTTTGCGCTTAAAGCGCTGAAAAAACTTCGCGCCCTAATGGGCAATTAATACGAAATTTGGAGTTCTTACACTCGGCTCTAGCCATGTAACGAATGAGGAAATTTTAAACCAAACCAAAAAATTAACCGTTAAGTGCTCTTTGTAAAGGAAGGTTAGCTTGCCAAATCAAGCATTTAAATCAAAGACTTTTAAAGATAATATGTAAGCGGGTTTTAAAATAAGGTTTTAGATGATACTTCGTGCATATGTGTTCGTAATCTCCTACTGTATACGGCATATGGCGAATATGCGCATGGTAATGCTTGGGCAATACATGTTTTATCCACCTGCTAGAGTCAAAGGCTTGGAGCTAAAAGTAAACCATGGGGTTACAAAAAAACAGCCTAGCCCCGTAAAAGTCCAAAAAACTGGGTGATTAAACTTAACCACCCAGCTTGTTTTCTCTCTAAATTGCGTTCTAACTCTTAGAACGATCCTTTTCCATTAGCCTAAGAGGCTTAAAGCCAGCTGTGGACGTTGGTTAGCCTGACTTAAGATGCTCTGGGAAGCCTGCTGGATGATGCTCTGCTGAGTCATGTTTGCAGTTTCGGTTGCAAAGTCAGTATCACGGATACGGCTACGCGCGTCGCTTACGTTTTCAGAAACGTTAGACTGGTTTCTGATAGTTGATTCAAGACGGTTTTGCACGGCCCCAAGTTCGGCACGCTTTGAGTCAACAGCGCCAATGAACTTATCGATATTGCCAAGCACGGCTTGAGCGCCTTCAGCTGTAGATATATCAAAAGTTAAACCATTAGGGTCAACTTTGCCATCGGAGAGCTTGTTTTGCGCAAAGCCTGTGACTTTACCATCCTCACCTGTAAGTTTCATTGAAGCTGCCATACTAGCAACACTATAACCTTGACCAGCAGCACCGCCATCTTTTTTAGCACTCATATCGATTGAAATAAGCTGATTAGCGTCAGCGCCTACCTGGAAGCTGATAGTTTTAGCATCGGTAACTTTGCCCGCCGCTACAACCCCACCGGCTGCTACGGTTGCTTGGCTAGAACCTGCTAAAATCTTTTCCCCACCAAAAGTGGTATCGTTAGAAATACGGTCGATTTCTGAACAAAGCTGGTTAACTTCTTGTTGCAAAGCCTCACGGTCCTTAGCAGAGTTGGTGCCGTTCGCACTCTGAAGAGCCAAAGTACGGATACGCTGGTACATGGTGGTCATTTCGTCCATTGCGCCTTCAGCGGTCTGAGCGTAAGAGATCCCATCCTGAGCGTTACGGTTACCCTGTTCAAGACCGTTAATCTGAGAAGTTAAACGGTTAGAAATCTGAAGACCAGCAGCGTCATCCTTAGCACTATTGATACGAAGACCAGAAGCTAAACGCTTGTAGGTGGTATCAAGAGAGTTGGTGGAGTTGTTAAGCATGCGCTTCGCATTAAGCGAAGATACATTAGTATTTACATATAAAGCCATAACTTGTTCCTCTCAATGATAGATAGTTTAGTTGTAATTGCCTTATGTCTTGTTATCGGTTTAAAAGGGGGAAACTTTAGGTAGAATGTAAAAAAAATGTACTTTTGTGATAATGATCTTGTTTAACTAATTAACGCTGCAAATTTTTTCCTGAAGTAGCCCCTTAATTAGTTGGTAGAGGTTAAAGGTTAGGGATAGAGGATAATGTTGATGGCAGTTTGGGCATTAACTCTTTAGGAGTGCAATGTTGCTGATGTTATCCTTTTTTTGACTGCTCTCACGGGTAAAGCCGTGGGGTTCTGATTGCCAAGTGTTGTTTGTATTCGTACACCATTTTCAGGCTTTGGAGTTACAAGTGTAAATCTGTTTGAATCAGGA
>ERZ1034739.375-NODE-375-length-10979-cov-5.636397_pt1 | contig 10979 bp, 8 predicted proteins | sample MGYA00520636_ERZ1034739 | MGnify/ENA primary metagenome ERZ1034739 (study PRJEB33766, sample SAMN09781703) | gut metagenome | biome: gut microbiome | host: Homo sapiens | place: Madagascar | study: EMG produced TPA metagenomics assembly of the PRJNA485056 data set... | reverse complement strand
TAAAAAATGATAATTCATTGCTTTCAGAAATAAACAAGACACTTGTTGATAGCTATGATCCTGATGTTGTACTCAACTATTCAAACCTTGAAGATGAAACCATTTCAGAATTCTTTAATGCTATAACTTACAATTCCAAGTCAACTAACTATAATTTACTAAACTTTTGCTCTCCAATTTTTACGTTCTCTAGCACTCCTTATTTAGCCACAAAAGACCCAACATTAATACCTAGTAAAGTTTATGCATCATCAAATATTGAATATACTGCCAACTCGTTATTCCTCGCTTTAAACTTTGGTGTAATAGATAAAAGAAACTATGTCCACTTAAAGAGAATGCCATCAATTTTTCAAGATGTAACCATTTCATGCATCGCCGACCCTAATAAAATAAAATCAAATATATTCGAAAACAAAACAAAATATCACAATTTAACCAACGCTATAGGCTCTGCATATACATCATCAAGTATCTATGACAAAAACCATAATAATAAAGGTTTTTTTGCAGATAAAGACAAGGATTATCTGTTTATCTCACACTCGCCTGACTTCAATTTCATTCTTTACTTTTGGAACACCAGAAACAGCTATAACTATGCCAAATTAGCTTGGTTGCCGCTTGAAGAAATTGAGAGATATGGAGAGATAATATCTAATGAAACCATATTGGTCGTAAGCAATGAAAACGAAATAAATAAATTACCGTCTAACCTTTCAAGCAATGAATATATTATTGCTGACAAATACTACTTCCCAAGTAATAAAGAAAGATGGACCAATTTTGAACATAACCAATATCTCACAGACCCATCAGACATCAAAACCCTAACTCACCCTAATGAAAAGACATTCGCTGATATAGGTTTTGGAGGAGGATTTGTTTTTGAAGTTAGAGGGCCAGCAGAACTATCCTATCCCAAAAAATATTTTTTAGGCCATTGTTTTTCTGATAACCTCGTAGATAACTCAATGTTTTCGCACCACTTTACACGCTTATCCAAGAAGGGGTTATCCAAGTACTTCAAACATTTCTCTCCTTACAGCACATCAGGAATAACTGAAACATTCAAACTACCTTCATTTGTTGATTTACTACACTCACATTTTCACCATTATAGTCTCACATTAAAGCAAACAGCAAAAACGTTTATTTTAGAGCAATTAATACAACTACTCGGCGGAGTTGACAACGCTAAATTAATTAGCGACAAAAAAATATTTGATTTATTGGTATCGCTGACCCCGCATACAAGGACAGAACGACTTGTTAAAAAGGCATTTCCTAATCTTGAAGATAATATTTCACACGATGACTTAATTTCTCACATTGGCACTCTAAAAGAGCGAGGCGACATATCGTTATCATCCACCATTATTCCTATGGAAACCATAGAGAATAAATTAAAAGACAAAAACACATCACCCGCACTCTACCAAGGGAAGTTGCAAAACTTATATAATGCAAACATTTTATTAAGAGGGAAGCATTTCCAATGTGAGCATTGTTCAGCAATGCTATGGTTTCCCTTGGAAACCTTACAACGGATAAACCACTGCGTCGAATGTGGGAACGTGATTAACATACCTTTATTCGATAACGGGAAAGTACTAAACGACCACTATAAGTTAAATCAACTAGTAGCCCGCGCGGTAGACCAAGGTCAATTAGCCACTTTATTATTAATAAATTACATTAATAAACAAGGCTATAACCATTTTAGTTATGAATCCAACTATGAAGTATTTAAAGAAACAAAACTAATATCTGACATCGATGTTTTTGTGAAGATTGGTCATAAATTGGGCCTATGCGAATGCAAGTCTAATGCTACATTCAGCACCAAGCAAATCGACGAACTTCTCAAGATAGCCGCACTGGTGAATTGTGACTTTATTATGTTTTCATGTCTCCTCAGCAAGGAGGATGAGCGAATCATTAAAACAATAGAGTATCTTAATGCTAAAGAACTGGATATCCCGGCATTCATCGTAACTGCAAACGAACTTTTTGCTGAAAAACCGGCTCGAATATACAAACACTTTGAAATAAACTTCAAAACCAATGATTTTAATAAAGAGCCAATACTTTTATGAATCTTACGAGAGAAAGGGCTAAAGCAAACATCCGCAATATAGTTTTATGTTAATTGGGATGAAAACTTTAACTCTTTTTCGGAAATTCACGAAATTCAGCCCGTCCCAACCATCACTAAAATTGGATGAATAAAATAATTTAGCTCTGCAGGCAGCGCGCAATGCTCTCCCCGCCACGCCCGCCCGCTTTGCGGGGCGGTTTTAATGCAGTTGCACTGACACGCTCAGACCGCGCCGGGAATGGTGCGGTCTGCAGAAAATGAGGCAGGAAAACGCATGCAAAGCCATGCACCTTATCGATGCATGGCTTTTTTCAGTAAAAACGGGCGGATTTTCGGGGAATTTTACACAGACTGACGTGATGCCAGTTGCGCACTTTTACGCGAAAAAATCATGTTCTGCGCAGGAGTGAATTTTTCACGGCTGTCATCCACCGAAGCCGCGTCAGGCCTGAATCCGATGGCCGTTAAAATGTCGCTATCCTGTACGGAATAATTAATTTTTTCACCCTTCGCAAGCCAGGACAGAAGGGCTTCACGCAGGGCATCTGTGGCACGCTGTATGGCACAGTTTCGGGCAATGGCCGTCAGCTCACTGTATCCCATCAGCTCCGGTGCCAGTGCCGCCGCCAGTGCTGTGCCGTGCTGCTGCATAAAATCATTCAGCCGGTCGCGGATGCTGATGTGCTGAACGGCTTCATGCGAACGAATATAACGACCGGCGGCCTGATTCACCTGCCATTTTCTGACTTCGATAATATTGCGTAATTCGTCCAGGCGACTGACGTTTCTGCCTTCTCCTGACTGAAGCCGCAGATATTCCTGTTCGGCCGCTGCCAGCTCATTTTTGCGTTGCAGCCATGCTGCTTTGTTATTCTGACAGGTGTCAAAGGCCTGCTGTAAGGCTGTGCTTTCCATCGTTATCTCTTTCTCATCATGCTGAAGAATAAAAATACGGTGTGCGGCGACGGCCGGGGTTAACCGGCAGCCCTCATTCCAGACGCAGCGAATATGATTGTGTTTTTAACCGTACTGGCGGCAGTTCCTGTTTTTCATGCAGGCGTTCTGCCAGTTCGTCCGGTGTGACCGGGCGGACAATGAAGCGGTTGATGGTCTGAAGCGTTTTAAACACCAGACCACAGCCCGGATCCGTGCACACATAAAAACGTTCGGTGACTTCCTGAGACAGACGCCGCGATGTTCTTGACAGTGCAAGGCCTTTACATCTCCGACAACAATATCCGGTAACAAGCATTCTTTTCGGGCGTTTCATACTGCCGGAGGCAGAAGTCAGTGAATCGCGGTATCTCTGTTTGCCTGAAATGTATTCCATTCCTGAATCTTTACTGTCAGAGAAAAAGCTTTCACTCGCTTCAAATGTCGCAGAGCAATAAATATTCCGGCACTGTGCAATCATTATCTTGGTGCCATCGTCCATGAAATGTGCGCGGCGGGTGTGAGCAACATGTCCACACGACGGGCAGTAAATCATGACAGCAGTCCTCTGGCCTTAAGCTCTGCTCCCTGCTGGTCTATTTTGTCCTGCCACACCTTGCGCTGTGCCGGTGTGCCTGCCACCTCATAATCCATGTGCGGAAGTGTTGCCGCTGACAGTCCGGTCAGCCGGAGAACCGGCTCGCCGGTGAGGCTGATTTGCATCTGTTTTATTTTCTGTTCCAGCGATGATTTCACCTGCTGCATGACAGCCTTTTCCGGTGCGACGTAGCCCTGATGGCCGGTGGTGTTGGCGAGCGGATTTTCCTGTACCAGAATGCTCAGATGCATTGCCCGGACAAGCGCCTCACAGGTTTCATTCAGGGCGTGTTCCAGCTCATGCTCTGCATACAGACTCAGAAGGTGATGATGTGCCTTCCGGTAGGCGGTGGCCGTGCTGTCACACGCCCCTTTCAGGCGTTCGCGTTCAAAATTCAGCACCACGGCCAGATTGTCATATTCCTGTACCAGCTCCCGGCGTGCCACGCGCTCAATGTGGCGCTGTTTCAGCTCGTCGCTCAGGACACCACCGGCTGCACGAAAGGCCGTGCGCCAGTCGTCAGCGTCGTTTCCGTCGGCCTGCGTCAGCGCATTTTTTTCCTGCTCTGCCCGTTCAATGGCCGTGACGGTCTCATCCATCAGGCGAGCGTTCTCAAGGTGGGCGGCTCTGGCCTTTTCCAGTTGTGCCAGTGCGGGTTGCAGATATTCAGGGATGGTGTGGTCAGACATTTTCCGGCTCCTCGTCACTTCAGGTTGAGAAAATTGTGACGTACACCGGACAACAACACGACGCATTGCAGATGTGCCAGCCCTGACACAGGAGACTCATCCTCAGACCGGCAAGCCAGGAAAAGGTCGCAGGAAAAACCGGCTTACTGTTTGTTTTTTTATATTTTACTGTTCACCTCTGTTCACCTTAAGAAAAAAGATAAGTAATACAGTAAGTTAAAGGGTGAACAATCGCAGTAATGACTGTTCACCGTCTGTTCACCACTGTTCACCCGCTCATGGACTTTTTGTGCTGTTTACTACTGTTTGTTTTTATTAATTCGCCGGGAATGAATAAGAAGAAACGATTTGTATTTCACTATAAAAATTACGAATTGCTTTAAGTGGCTTTAAATGACTTTAAGTGGGAATGAACAAAAAACACACAGTCATTGTAAGGCGGCCGGAACAAATCCCCCCTGTTGCGTCTGCCAAAAAGATTCACAAAATAAAGCGCTACCCGAAGCCGGACGGACTTATCCGGTGCTGTATGGACATTAACGAGGTAGCCCGATGCAAGCTGTTTTTTCTTCCCCGTCTCCCGCCCCTGTGACGCCACTGATGCCGCTGCCGGACATCACGCAGGAGCGTTTTTTACGTCTGCCGGAAGTGATGCACCTGTGCGGCCTGTCACGCTCGACCATCTATGAACTCATCCGTAAGGGGGAATTTCCGCCGCAGGTGAGTCTTGGCGGTAAAAATGTGGCCTGGCTGCACTCTGAAGTCACCGCATGGATGGCCGGGCGCATCGCCGGACGCAAACGGGGGTACGACGCATGATGATGCCTGTTCTGCAAAAACACCCTTTTTCTGGCTTGCCTTTTTCCGGCATTTGCGGATATAGTTTTTCCGCTGCCGCAAAATCGGCAGCCGGGCGTGGAAACCCGAGTATGTTATCGGCGACATATGACGCGCCATGCGTCTTTTTTTGTGTCGCAATCAACGCCACAGAGCGCCAGATTATGGTGTGGTGTGTGGTCAGTCGAGCAAATGGCACTCCGTGCATTCTGCCCGCGTCCGCTCATTATACCGCAGAGTCAATGGTAGCTCAGGCGGGGCAGCCTCCGGGCTGGCCGGTTTCCGATAACGCCGGTATTTCCACCCCCGTCTGGGCTATCGCCATCGAGCGTGGAAACTCCGGCGATAGCGTCATTTACGCTGTTATCGGAGGTTGCCTTATGGCTACGACCCTTACCCCCTCACACCCTGAATTTGTCTTTGTGTTTGCGGCTGTCCGTCGCGCAGACCGTCATCCCCGTATCTGTATGCTTCGCACCGTCGCCGGTGATGAACGCAGCGCCCGCCGTTCCCTTGTCCGTGACTATGTGCTCTCCCTTGCTGCCCGTCTGCCGGTGGTGGAGGTGTCCCGTGCGTAATAAAAAAGCCCCTCAGACCGTCTCAGCGCGTCATGACGCCCGTGAACACCTCAGCATTGAGGCTTACCATAAGCTCAACCGCGCCAGCGCCGTATCCCAGTTTGTTGGGGGTGATTTGATTCACCGTGAACTCTCCGGCCTCCATCAGCTCTACATTCCGCATATTTTCAGCTACCTGAATGAAGATATTGATTTTGTGCTGAATGAGCTGAAAGCCAAAGGCCTGTGCCGCGATTTTCTCGCCCAGCAGAAAGACCGGGGAGACAGGACGCATGTTTGATTTTCCCCAGCCCGGTGAGATTTACCGTTCTGCCGGTTTTCCCGATGTGGCCGTGGTCGGCATTCTGGAAGACGGTATTCCGTGGGAAATGCCGTACCGCTGCCCGGAAATTGTCTGGAACCCGTACCGCCGTAAATTCAGTATCCTTGTGCGTATCCTCGCCGACGGGCGCACCACAGACATCCCGCTGGGGCGTTTTCTGCGGGAATTTACCTGTGACCGTCCTGACCTGTTCAAACGCAGCCCCGTAAACCGGCATGCGGTACTGAAAGAAATGGCCGGAGACCCGGAATTACAGAAATGGCGGGAGAAATATCTGGATATTTACCCGCAGGACCCTGTTCCGGTCAGCCGGGCGGCACCGGTGGCGCGGGAATGGCGGGAAATTCCCCGCACGGAGCCTGACCCGGAAATCACCCCGGATAACAGTTACCGCAATTATCTGTAATTAAAAAACGACACCCGAAAAATTAAATGTGCGTATTCGCGCAGGGATACGCACGTCTTCAGGAGACGCAGATATGCCCTATCAGTTAATGCAACCGGCACGGAATGCAGTCATCTGTCACAGGGAGGAAAACAAATGAAAACACCCTTACCGCCCGTCTTACGCGCTGCCCTTTACCGTCGCGCTGTCGCCTGTGCCTGGCTGACCGTGTGCGAACGTCAGCACCGCTACCCGCATCTCACCCTTGAGTCACTGGAGGCGGCCATCGCCGCTGAGCTGGAAGGCTTTTATCTGCGCCAGCACGGTGAGGAAAAAGGGCGTCAGATAGCCTGTGCCCTGCTGGAAGATTTAATGGAATCCGGCCCCCTGAAGGCCGCGCCGTCGCTGTCCTTTCTCGGGCTGGTTGTGATGGATGAACTCTGTGCCCGTCACATAAAAGCGCCGGTACTGCACTGAAGGAGAACAACACCATGAAAATGAACGTAACCGCCACCGTCAGCCATGCGCTCGGCCACTGGCCGCGTATTCTCCCGGCACTGGGGATTCAGGTGCTGAAGAACCGTCATCAGCCCTGTCCGGTCTGTGGCGGGAGTGACCGCTTCCGTTTTGATGACGGGGAGGGGCGCGGCACCTGGTACTGCAATCAGTGTGGTGCCGGAGACGGCCTGAAACTGGTTGAAAAGGTGTTTGGTGTCTCTCCGTCCGACGCGGCCGCAAAGGTGGCTGCCGTGACCGGCAGCCTGCCCCCGGCTGACACGGCAGTGACGGCCGCCGCCGGCGCTGAAACAGACGCTGCCCGGAAGAACGCCGCCGCACTGGCACAAACCCTGATGGCGAAAACCCGTCCCGGAACCGGTAACGCCTACCTGACCCGCAAGGGCTTTCCCGGCCGGGAATGCCGGATGCTGACCGGCACACACAGAGCCGGTGGCGTGAGCTGGCGTGCCGGTGACCTTGTGGTGCCACTGTATGACGACAGCGGCGAGCTGGTTAACCTTCAGTTAATCAGTGCTGACGGCCATAAGCGCACCCTGAAAGGCGGACAGGTCAGGGGCACCTGTCACACCCTTGAAGGACAGAATCAGGCCGGAAAACGTCTGTGGATAGCGGAGGGATACGCGACCGCACTTACCGTGCATCACCTGACCGGTGAAACGGTGATGGTGGCGCTTTCTTCCGTGAATCTCCTTTCTCTGGCCAGCCTTGCCCGGCAGAAGCACCCCGCCTGTCAGATTGTCCTTGCCGCTGACCGTGACCTCAGCGGTGACGGCCAGAAAAAAGCCGCCGCAGCCGCAGATGCGTGTGAAGGTGTTGTTGCCCTGCCGCCGGTCTTCGGTGACTGGAATGATGCCTTCACGCAGTACGGCGGGGAGGCCACCCGTAAGGCCATTTACGATGCCATCCGGCCACCGGCTGAAAGCCCGTTCGACACCATGAGCGAAGCGGAGTTTTCCGCCATGAGTACCAGCGAAAAGGCCATGCGTATCTATGAGCATTACGGCGAGGCGCTCGTGGTTGATGCCAACGGCCAGCTTCTGTCCCGTTATGAAAATGGTGTCTGGAAGGTGCTGCCGCCACAGGACTTTGCCCGGGATGTGGCCGGGCTGTTTCAGCGTCTGCGCGCGCCGTTCTCCTCCGGGAAGGTGGCCTCCGTGGTGGACACCCTGAAGCTGATTATTCCGCAGCAGGAAGCCCCCTCCCGCCGCCTGATTGGCTTTCGTAACGGCGTGCTCGACACGCAGAACGGTACGTTCCACCCGCACAGTCCGTCACACTGGATGCGTACCCTGTGCGATGTGGATTTCACCCCGCCGGTGGACGGTGAAACGCTGGAAACCCACGCTCCCGCGTTCTGGCGCTGGCTTGACCGTGCCGCCGGTGGCCGTGCGGAAAAACGCGACGTGATTCTGGCCGCACTGTTTATGGTGCTGGCAAACCGCTACGACTGGCAGCTCTTTCTGGAGGTGACCGGTCCCGGCGGCAGCGGCAAAAGTATCATGGCCGAAATAGCCACCCTGCTGGCCGGGGAGGATAACGCCACGTCGGCCACCATTGAGACGCTGGAATCCCCGCGTGAACGTGCCGCGTTAACTGGCTTCTCACTGATACGCCTGCCGGACCAGGAAAAATGGAGCGGCGACGGAGCCGGACTCAAGGCCATCACCGGCGGCGATGCAGTGTCCGTTGACCCGAAATACCGGGATGCGTACTCCACGCACATCCCGGCGGTGATTCTGGCCGTGAACAATAACCCGATGCGCTTCACCGACCGCAGCGGCGGCGTGTCACGCCGGCGGGTGATTATTCACTTCCCGGAACAGATAGCCCCGCAGGAGCGCGACCCGCAGCTTAAGGACAAAATCACCCGCGAGCTGGCGGTCATCGTGCGTCACCTGATGCAGAAGTTCAGCAACCCGATGCTCGCCCGGTCACTGCTTCAGTCCCAGCAGAACTCAGACGAGGCACTGAACATCAAACGGGATGCCGACCCGACGTTTGATTTTATCGGCTATCTGGAAACCCTGCCGCAGACCAGCGGCATGTATATGGGGAACGCCAGTATCATCCCGCGTAATTACCGTAAATACCTCTATCACGCCTATCTGGCCTACATGGAGGCAAACGGCTACCGGAATGTACTCAGTCTGAAAATGTTCGGGCTGGGGCTGCCGGTGATGCTGAAGGAATACGGACTGAATTACGAGAAGCGCCATACCAAACAGGGGATACAGACCAACCTGACGCTGAAAGAGGAAAGCTACGGCGACTGGCTGCCAAAATGTGACGACCCTGCAACAACCTGACCCTCATGACTCATCTGACCGGCATCTGCCGGTCTTTTTTTATCCCTGAATTCCCCGAAGGTGAACAATCCACTGTTCACCCTTCACCGTGTATTCACCCGTTATCACACTGAAATTAAAAGAGAAAAACGAAAGGTGAACAGTGTGAACAATCAAATCAAAAAAAACTTTTTTCTCCCTGTGTGATTTCAGTGCGGAGGATTAATCCCCTGCACAAGTCACATCGGCAGAATGCCGGAGGTGAAGAATCGAATGTTCACCCTTCACCCATTATTCACCACCTATCATACTGAAATAAAAGGAGAAAAAAGAAAGGTGAACAGTGTGAACAGTTCTTTCGAAAAAAAATTTTTTTCCTGTACGATATAGCATCAATCCAAGTAAAAATGCGCTTTCATTTCACATTAACTTACAGCCATTGGTATACGATTAGGTATACGCGCAAAAACTGAATTAAACAAAATCATTAAAAATCAAAGCAATACAATATTTATTCAAACTCCGCCAGCCCAATCATGATTGGACGGTGTAAGGACAACACCAACAAAAACAGGAAGTTAGAAGTCTCAGCAAAACACCGACCAGACGGTGAGGAGACATAAAAGGATACGCAAAGGAGCCGCGGCTCCTGGTAACATGAAAGCCCACAGATGTGGGCTTTTTCGTTGATGGTCAGAACGACCAGTTCACACCAGCTACCGCGTTCCACGGGGATTCCACACCGGCACTATGGCTATACCCCACCCCAAGATGCCCGCTTAACGTACTGCTGAATGAGGCTTTAATACCTGCCTGGTATATTCCACGTCTGCCCGACAAATAATTGACGAAATTACCGTCACTATTCACTTTCACCCGGTTATCATCGACAAATTCTTTGCGCACAGCCGCCTTCAGCCACGGCTCAACTTCCATACCGTTCCCCAGACGCATGTTGTAACTCAGCGTTGCGCCCAGTTCACGATATATACTGCGGGTATCGACTGATTTCGATTTCATGCCATTGGATAAATGATATTCGGGGTTATCAGCGGTGAACCCCGTTAACGATGCATACGGCGTCAGGTTCCAGTTACCATCGGTAAATCGCATCCCGGTTTCAATGTGACCGCCCAGCCCGTTGCTGTGGTAACTGCCATTGGCGGCTCCACCGCTGCTCATTTTACCTGCTACGTTACTTTTAAAACGGTTCAGCTTCACGACACCGTCCAGATAGAAACCACTTTCATGTTCCCAACTGGCATAGCCGCCCAGAGAATAACTGCCCACACTGCCATGTCCTCCGCGATCAAAACCGATATGTGAATGGGAATAGCCCATAAAAGCGCCTAGCGTGGTAATTCCTTCAGGAATATCATTACGGCTGTCGATCCCCACTGTCATTCCGGTCAGCGTCTGCTCAAACCCGGCACCCGCATCGGTGGTGACATTATTACGGGTGTTATACGTCGCCCCCCAGACATTATTGTTGTGTGGACTCGCTTTCATTATGTTCAACCGCTCGCGAATACTGTTTAGCTCAGCATCAAATACCAACGGTAATGTTGCTGCCATATTGAGTACGGCTGCCGTAGAAGGCGTAATGCGTTTCTCCGGAACGGGTGTCGGCGTTGGATCGGGAGTAGGGTCTGGTTTTGGATTTGGGTCTGGCTTTGGATCGGGTTTTGGGTCTGGCTTTGGATTTGGGATGGGGTCCGGGTTGGGTTTGACA
>ERZ1034739.373-NODE-373-length-11038-cov-5.939452_pt1 | contig 11038 bp, 8 predicted proteins | sample MGYA00520636_ERZ1034739 | MGnify/ENA primary metagenome ERZ1034739 (study PRJEB33766, sample SAMN09781703) | gut metagenome | biome: gut microbiome | host: Homo sapiens | place: Madagascar | study: EMG produced TPA metagenomics assembly of the PRJNA485056 data set... | reverse complement strand
ATGTCGGCCACCTGTTGTTGGTGCGCCGGACGCAGCATGAACGACGCATCATGAAACGCCTGGCGCGCCAACAGAGTTAACGCTTCGGGTGCGACTTTCAAAATCTCCTGCCCTTCAAATTCAGATACGCTAACGTGTTCGCTGGTTAGCAGGTAATACTCAGTATCATCTTTTTTGAGTGGAAAAGGAGCCTGATAATGAAAGGGTTTGTTTGACATTGTTCTCTCACTTACTGCCTGGTTTGGTTATGCTCTGGGCGGGTGTTCCGTTGCCCTGTTAAAAGCGAGTAACAATATCCTACACACTTTTTTAACAAAAACTGAGACTAGTACGACTTTTTGCGGCTCCAGGTTACTTCCCGTAGGATTCTTGCTTTAATAGTGGGATTAATTTCCACATTAAAACAGGGATTGATCATGCAAAAACTCATTAACTCAGTGCAAAACTATGCCTGGGGCAGCAAAACGGCGTTGACTGAACTTTATGGTATGGAAAATCCGTCCAGCCAGCCGATGGCCGAGCTGTGGATGGGCGCACATCCGAAAAGCAGTTCACGAGTGCAGAATGCCGCCGGAGATATCGTTTCACTGCGTGATGTGATTGAGAGTGATAAATCGACTCTGCTCGGAGAGGCCGTTGCCAAACGCTTTGGCGAACTGCCTTTCCTGTTCAAAGTATTATGCGCAGCACAGCCACTCTCCATTCAGGTTCATCCAAACAAACACAATTCTGAAATCGGTTTTGCCAAAGAAAATGCCGCAGGTATCCCGATGGATGCCGCCGAGCGTAACTATAAAGATCCTAACCACAAGCCGGAGCTGGTTTTTGCGCTGACGCCTTTCCTTGCGATGAACGCGTTTCGTGAATTTTCCGAGATTGTCTCCCTACTCCAGCCGGTCGCAGGTGCACATCCGGCGATTGCTCACTTTTTACAACAGCCTGATGCCGAACGTTTAAGCGAACTGTTCGCCAGCCTGTTGAATATGCAGGGTGAAGAAAAATCCCGCGCGCTGGCGATTTTAAAATCGGCCCTCGATAGCCAGCAGGGTGAACCGTGGCAAACGATTCGTTTAATTTCTGAATTTTACCCGGAAGACAGCGGTCTGTTCTCCCCGCTATTGCTGAATGTGGTGAAATTGACCCCTGGCGAAGCGATGTTCCTGTTCGCTGAAACACCGCACGCTTACCTGCAAGGCGTGGCTCTGGAAGTGATGGCAAACTCCGATAACGTGCTGCGTGCGGGTCTGACGCCTAAATACATTGATATTCCGGAACTGGTTGCCAATGTGAAATTCGAAGCCAAACCGGCTAACCAGTTGTTGACCCAGCCGGTGAAACAAGGTGCAGAACTGGACTTCCCGATTCCAGTGGATGATTTTGCCTTCTCGCTGCATGACCTTAGTGATAAAGAAACCACCATTAGCCAGCAGAGTGCCGCCATTTTGTTCTGCGTCGAAGGCGATGCAACGTTGTGGAAAGGTTCTCAGCAGTTACAGCTTAAACCGGGTGAATCAGCGTTTATTGCCGCCAACGAATCACCGGTGACTGTCAAAGGCCACGGCCGTTTAGCGCGTGTTTACAACAAGCTGTAAGAGCTTACTGAAAAAATTAACATCTCTTGCTAAGCTTATTAAAGGCTTATAACACCTTCAGGCGGCCAGTCCGCCTGATTTCATTTTATGGATAATCATTATGAATAAATCGCTGGTAGCGGTAGGCGTCATTGTTGCGCTAGGCGTAGTCTGGACAGGCGGCGCATGGTATACAGGCAAGAAGATTGAAACCCATCTCGAAGACATGGTCGCGCAGGCGAACGCGCAACTCAAACTGACAGCTCCTGAATCCAACCTGGAAGTGAGTTATCAAAACTATCATCGCGGCGTATTCAGCAGCCAGTTGCAACTGTTGGTGAAACCCATTGCCGGGAAAGAAAATCCGTGGATTAAAAGCGGTCAGAGCGTCATCTTCAACGAATCGGTTGATCATGGTCCCTTCCCGCTTGCCCAGCTTAAAAAACTGAACCTGATCCCGTCGATGGCATCAATTCAAACCACGCTGGTTAATAACGAAGTAAGCAAACCACTGTTTGATATGGCAAAAGGTGAAACGCCTTTTGAGATTAACTCGCGCATTGGTTACAGCGGTGATTCCAGTTCCGATATTTCGCTCAAGCCACTGAATTACGAGCAAAAGGATGAAAAAGTCGCCTTTAGCGGCGGCGAGTTCCAGTTAAATGCTGACAGAGACGGCAAAGCCATCTCCCTTTCCGGGGAGGCGCAAAGTGGTCGGATAGACGCAGTTAACGAATACAACCAGAAAGTGCAGTTGACCTTTAATAATCTGAAAACCGACGGTTCCAGCACGCTGGCAAGTTTTGGTGAGCGTGTAGGAAATCAAAAACTGTCACTGGAAAAAATGACCATTTCAGTGGAAGGCAAAGAACTGGCACTGCTGGAAGGCATGGAGATCAGCGGTAAATCGGATCTGGTCAATGACGGTAAAACGATCAATAGCCAACTGGATTACTCGCTAAACAGCCTGAAGGTACAGAATCAGGATCTGGGCAGCGGCAAGCTGACTTTAAAAGTCGGCCAGATTGATGGTGAAGCCTGGCATCAGTTTAGCCAGCAATATAACGCGCAAACTCAGGCGCTGCTGGCACAGCCAGAAATTGCCAACAACCCCGAACTTTATCAGGAGAAAGTGACGGAAGCCTTCTTTAGCGCCCTGCCGCTGATGCTGAAAGGCGATCCGGTGATTACTATCGCGCCGCTAAGCTGGAAAAACAGTCAGGGTGAAAGTGCCCTGAATCTGTCGCTGTTCCTGAAAGATCCGGCAACGACTAAAGAAGCGCCGCAAACGCTGGCGCAGGAAGTAGATCGTTCGGTTAAATCTCTGGATGCGAAACTGACCATTCCGGTGGATATGGCAACTGAGTTTATGACTCAGGTAGCGAAGCTGGAAGGTTATCAGGAAGATCAAGCGAAAAAACTGGCGAAACAGCAAGTTGAAGGTGCATCAGCAATGGGGCAGATGTTCCGTCTGACCACCTTGCAGGACAATACCATCACCACCAGCCTGCAATATGCTAACGGTCAGATAACGTTAAATGGGCAGAAAATGTCGTTAGAAGATTTTGTTGGCATGTTTGCGATGCCAGCTCTTAACGTTCCGGCTGTACCGGCAATTCCGCAGCAGTAATTCACGGCCAAAACGCCGGAGAATTTTCACTCCGGCGTTTTCATCTGAAAACAAACCAGAGATTGCCTGATGCGCTACGCTTATCAGGCCTACCTTTTCCTGCAACACTTTGAATTTATGAGTTTTTGTAGGCTGGATAAGGCGTTTACGCCGCATCCGGCATAAAAAACGCGCACTTTGTCAACAATCTGAAACGCCGGAGATTTTTCTCTCCGGCGTTATTTTTTACTTCAGCATAAAGTCATACTGAATACTCATTTTCACATCCCAGTAATTCAGGCGATCGCCCAGCGTACTGCCATCGCGCTTTTCCCGCCCTTTATCGGCAGCAAGAAAGAAATTCATCCCTTGTAACGGCCCTTCGCTGACCCGATAGTTCATACCACCTAAGATACCCGTGCCTTCAATCCGCACATCTCGTTTACTGGATTCATAGCCGCGAGTCACAATCGGTGCAAATGTCAGCGTAAATTGCGGCGTTAAACGATAGTTGACGCCCAATTGCCAGGACTGCATTCCTTCACGGTTACGATCAAGACTTAATGAAAAGGGATAGCCAATGTCGGTATCCACCACGGCACCATTCATTGCATGGCGCAAATAACCACCACTGCCAAATACACTTCCCCACGGCGCATTCCAGGTCAATTGTCCACTAACCAACGCCGTTTCATTGGGCTGGCTGGTATTACGACTTAAACCTTCGAGCTGCGCGTAAAAGCCGAGCAACTCCCCTTTCAACGTATAATTCGGGTCGAGCGGTATGCTTTTCTCGAGAATACTTTGTATCTGATTGGAAACATCTTTCTGTACCGATGCCCCCAGAGAATAGCGACTGGTATCATCATGCCAACTGGCGGCTAAAAAAGAACGTGCGCGATGTTTATCGTATTTTCCCGTCTGGCTGTTATACACCCCTTCATCACGAATACCGGTTGTTGAATCAGTCCATAAAAATACTCGTGAACGCCACATTCCCCACAGATCAATATTTGGTGTTAAAGCCCAATAACCTAATGCTCCTTCAGAAACTGTCGGTAATGTACGTTGCGAACTGCCAGCCATTAACGGAATACGATAAGGTAAGCTACCATAACTATAATCCGTCCCGAAGCGACCTAATTTAAGCAGGCTATTTTCACTGGGTTTTATTTTTACTGCCCCCAGGGCAAAGCCAAAACTTTTATCACCATCAAGATACCACCGGGTACTCATATCAGCACGAGCACCTAATTTATAAACATAATACGCCCCGCCTTCAACGCCAATAATATTGGAATAATAACCACTATTGAAATCGAGCAATCCTCCCTGTACCCATGCGTAAATATCTCTTCCCGCGCCAGCACTGGGCTTATCCGCCCTGCGCAATTCGTTTTTCAGTCTGATGCGTAGTCCCGCTTCATCGTCAGCCAGTTGCGCCGCATAAGCAGAGGTAAGGCCAGAGGCAGCCGTCAGGCAAATAACGGCCATGGACACTATTTTTCTCATAGTTGCACCTTTGATGTTCTGATTATTTTTATTGAATATTAATTAGTGATATCGCTGATTAATTGCTGCTGCACTTTTTTACGATTATCAATTTCAACCACGATTTCTTTGAATTTTTTATCCGTGAGCGGATAAAACCAGATAATAACGAATGCCAGTAGCATAAATCCGCAAGGTACTAAGGCAATTGATGTGCGGATGCCCATAATAACTTCCGGCGTTTGCACCTGATTGGCGATATATCCGCTTAACCCCAAAATAAAGGCAGGAATTGAACCTCCGATTGCCTGACCGCATTTACGGGTAAATGAGAATAGTGAATAGGTGAGCCCTTCAATTCGCACGCCGGTCAGGTATTCACCGTATTCTACGGTATCAGCTTCCAGCGCCCACATCACGGTCATGGTAACGCCCTGACCAATTGAAGCGATGGCCAACGCAACCAACGCCACCGGCAGTGACCAGACGGAAACCCAGAAGAACAGCAGATAACCGCAGGTTCCCAGCAAAGCGCCAATCAGGAAGGTATTCTTTTTACCGATCCTCGCGACCATCCCCGGCACCAGCGGTGCCGATGCCACAGTACCAACCAGGTTTTGCACCAGTACCAGCACAGTGAACAGCCCGGTATCATTTAACACATAGCGCACGTAGAACAACGACGAGGCGCTGACCGCAAAGGTCGAAATCAGCACACACAGCGCACCGATGCACAACATAAACAGCGGGCGATTCCGTTTCAGAGTTTGCAGACTGATATTCAATGACGGCTGCGCAACGATACGTACCACATTCTCACGCGTCGATTTGAAGCAGATGAAGTAAAGCACCATTCCGGCAATCGCCAGCACAATTGTCCAGAAATGGTATACCGACACCATCTCTTCCGGGCTGGAGTTCTTAATGCTCGGTCCTATCAGAAATGCCAGGCAGACAAAGGTCAATGAAGCGGCAATCCCACGAGCCGCGCCCAGACGGGCGCGGGATTGTGGTTGTTGGGTCATCGCGGTAGCAAGTGAACCATAAGGAATATTCACCAGGCTGTAGCAAAGCCCGAGGCCCATGTAGGTCAAATATGCATACACCACTTTGCTACCATGGCTCCAGTCGGTCGGCACCCAGAATACCAGCACGCTGAAGATCATTAACGGCGCAGTACCGAAGAGTAAAAACGAGCGGAATTTTCCCCAGCGGGTATTCACACTGTCCACCACTCGTCCGGCAAAGACGTCGGCGAAGGCATCGAATACCCGCACCAGTAACAGCATGGTGCCCGCCGCAGCGGCACCGACGCCAGCGACGTCGGTGTAGTAACTCAACAGGAAGAGCGCCCCCATTGCGAAGGCGAAGTTATTGGCGACGTCACCGAGGCTGTAGCCGACGATGGTGCGCCAGGAGAGTTGTTGATTCATTGTTTGCCTCCCTGCTGCGGTTTTTCACCGAAGTTCATGCCAGTCCAGCGTTTTTGCAGCAGAAAAGCCGCCGACTTCGGTTTGCGGTCGCGAGTGAAGATCCCTTTCTTGTTACCGCCAACGCGCAATATGCCTTGCGAGGTCGCAAAATCGGCGAAATTCCATACCTGTTCACCGACGACGGCGCTGACGCGATCAAAGACGCGGTGATACATATCCAGCCATGCACACTGATACTCTTCACTCCACATGTCGGTGTACATTGAGTGCAGCCCGGCTAACGTATCCACGCCGTATTCGGTGATGATAATCGGCTGATGCAGTTTCTCCTGCCAGGCCAGAAGTTCTTTTTCCAGTACCTTCTCTGCCGTTTCCAAATCGCCGCTTTGGACATACCATCCGTAATAACGGTTCAGGCACAGCACATCAAAGAGATCGCTGATGGTATCGGTGTGAGCGTCGCAGAACATTACATTGACGCAGGTGATCGGACGCGTCGGGTCGAGTTTACGCGTTGCTTCCGCCAGTGGCGCGAAATATTCCCGTGCACCTTGCGGACGGGTATCCGGTTCGTTGGCAATACTCCACATCACCACGCTTGGGTGGTTTTTGTCACGCGCTATCAGCTCTTTAATCGCCTGTAAGTGCGCTTGCTGAGTTTCCCCGTTGACTGCCTCTTCGCTGTACAGTTCTTTCGGCTTGTTGCCCGCTTCGAAACCAATGCCTAAAGAGAGGTTAAAGCCGACAGCAGCAGTTTCATCAATCACCACGATGCCATGTTCATCTGCCCAGTCGAGCATCTCTTCAGCGTAAGGGTAATGCGAGGTACGGTAGGAGTTGGCCCCAATCCAGTCCATTAATGCGTGGTCGTGCACCATCAGCACGTTATCGAATCCTTTGCCACGCAAGTCCGCATCTTCATGACGACCAAAGCCAGTAAAGTAGAACGGTTTGTGGTTAATCAGGAACTGTTCGCCCTTCACTGCCACTGACCGGATGCCGACGCGAAGCGGGTAGATATCACACTCTGTCTGGCTTTTGGCTGTGACGCACAGTTCATAGAGATAACCTTCACCCGGTTGCCAGAGGTGCGGATTCACCACTTGCAAAGTCCCGCTAGTGCCTTGTCCAGTTGCAACCACCTGTTGATCCGCATCACGCAGTTCAACGCTGACATCACCATTGGCCACCACCTGCCAGTCAACAGACGCGTGGTTACAGTCTTGCGCGACATGCGTCACCACGGTGATATCGTCCACCCAGGTGTTCGGCGTGGTGTAGAGCATTACGCTGCGATGGATCCCGGCATAGTTAAAGAAATCATGGAAGTAAGACTGCTTTTTCTTGCCGTTTTCGTCGGTAATCACCATTCCCGGCGGGATAGTCTGCCAGTTCAGTTCGTTGTTCACACAAACGGTGATACGTACACTTTTCCCGGCAATAACATACGGCGTGACATCGGCTTCAAATGGCGTATAGCCGCCCTGATGCTCCATCACTTCCTGATTATTGACCCACACTTTGCCGTAATGAGTGACCGCATCGAAACGCAGCACGATACGCTGGCCTGCCCAACCTTTCGGTATAAAGACTTCGCGCTGATACCAGACGTTGCCCGCATAATTACGAATATCTGCATCGGCGAACTGATCGTTAAAACTGCCTGGCACAGCAATTGCCCGGCTTTCTTGTAACGCGCTTTCCCACCAACGCTGATCAATTCCACAGTTTTCGCGATCCAGACTGAATGCCCACAGGCCGTCGAGTTTTTTGATTTCACGGGTTGGGGTTTCTACAGGACGTAACATAAGGGACTCCTCATTAAGATAATAATACTGGTCAACCTTTAATCTGATTAGTTAACCAATTCTGTGTTGCACACAGTTATCTGTGAGAAACCCATGGAAGAGAAATGGAAATAAAAAGAACTGACACCGCGATCAAAAAACCAAAAACTGCAATACCCACAGCGTGATATAGATCGCATTAATCTTTAAAACAGCGTTGACAGAAGCCATAAAATAAGCAACCGAACGTTCGTTCGAGCGTATTGGGAACGATAAACTCTCATGACATATGGCTACAGTGAATATTTTGGGGGGAATTCTCCGAAGCCGGGAAGGATAATTTTTGCACAGAGAAATTACGATATGAAACGCGGGCACAGTTATCACCAGCCCGCCGAAAAAGAGAGAGAATCAGGATGCGGTTAAGATACCGCCAATCATCGCGCGTAATCCCTGAGCAAACGACGCTTCACGCGCCAGGTCTTCCGCTTCGATATCGGCCAGTACACCGTAGGTCAGATCCAGCAGTAAACGTGAAGTCATTGCCGTGTTGATGTCTGGGCTTATCTCGCCTTTTTGCTGGGCATCACGCATCCGCTGGGCAACAAATTCCGTGATCGTCATATGCTTATTTTTAAGCATGGCGGCGACCTGTGGGTTACGCATCCCTTCCGCCATAATTTCAACCACCAGCGCCCGTTGTCCAAAGGCTTCATGGGTGAGAGAGACAATGGACTCGACCATATAGTCAACGAAATGAATCCCTTCAATCGGTTCCCGGAAACGGGCCAGCGCCCTCTCCTGGTCCTGTAAGATAATCGCCTGAATCAAGGCTTCTTTGGAGATGAAATGGTGATAGAGCGTCCCGGGACTAATGGCGCAAGATTTACAGATGGCTTTCATCGAGGCACTGTGAAATCCATTTTCTGAAAAAATCTCTCTGGCAGCATTGAGGATCCGGGTCCGTGTCGGTTGTGCTTCAGTCTGCATGTTATCCATCATTAAACCATTATAGTTAGCGTGAATAACTAGTTTACCGCGTTGTCAGGTGAGCGCCTATCATTGCTGTTGAATAGTGCGAAGGCACACTCTATTCGTATACTTTTCACTCTGAAATTGGTTAACCAATAGCCGTGATTTGGCTGCCAGTTATTTAGCAGAGACGTTGATGAGTTTATCCCGGTAAACAACACGCACGGTTGTTTACCGGTCCGTTAGTGTATTAATTGAGCTCCTGTACCCCACCACCGGAGACGGTGAGAATTTGTCCGCTTACCCAGCTCGCAGCAGGCGAGCAAAGGAACAGCGCTGCGTTAGCAATATCTTGCGGTTGGCCCAGACGTCTGATCGGCGTGTGCTGTAACATTTTTTGTTCAATTTCTGGTGTAATAACGGATTTCAGGGCATCGGTTAATATTGCCCCCGGCGCAATGCCATTTACCCGAATATTTTTTTCACCCAGGTCAAACGCCATATTTCTGACCAGATGACTGGCCGCAGCTTTAGATGATGCATAGGAAGTCATGTTTATATTTTTATTTTCTGCCGCCATAGAAGTGATGGTCAGAATAACGCCACCGCCATTTTTTTCCATTTCTGGCGCAACAAGTTGTGACAGATGGAAAAAAGAAAACACATTCAGTTCATAAGCACGGCGAAAATCCGCCATTGGCATATCAAACGGTTTAGGTCCACCGCCACCGGCGTTGTTAACCAGAATATCAACTTTACCCAGCTTACTGATAGCAAAGTCTGCCAGTGCAGAGAGTTCCTGTTCGGAAGTAATATCACAACGGCAGGCAAATGCCTGACCACCCAGTTGTTGAATTTCGTCTACAACATGGTTAGCTGCGTCGGCGTTAATATCACTGACCACCACAGATGCGCCAGCTGTCGCGAATGTAATGGCGATTTCTTTACCAATACCTGCACCCGCACCTGTGATGATGGCGCATTTTCCGTCGAGTCTCAGGTTGTCAGAATTAAACACATAAACCTCCTGTGAACTTCAGTAAAAATAAAAGGCACCGCCTGTGTGCCACATTTTTTATCATTAACCTTGAGGAAAGGACACTACCAGGTATAGCAGATAAAGAGAGGATTATTTCGCTGCAATGAGCCGGGCGGGAATAATAAGATTGCGTGAATGCGTCTCTTCATGGGTGATTTTTTGCATCATGCGATCCGCAAGTGTGATACCAAGTTCCCGCGCTGGCGTGCTGGCCCAGGTAACAGGTATATCATCAAGTGTGGTTGGTGTCGCATCGGTAAATGCCGCCAGCGAAACCTGTTGCTCAAAGTAACGATCGACTCCGCTTTCCCCGCTTTGCCGCCCTGCTTTGAGCAAACCAAACCATGCCCCCATCGCAATAGTTTCGTTATAGCAAACCACGGCACTGATGGTCGGGTTATGACGTAAAAGCGCCGTGATAGCTTCCGCGGCTTGCTTCTGGCTGGAAGTGCACTCCAACACCCAATCGCTATGAAACGGCAGGCCAAATTTTAGTAGAGTTGCACAATAGCCCCCAACCCGTTCTGCACGGGTTAATGAGGAACTTTGCCCTCCCAGCCAGGCGATCCGCTGATGCCCATTGCGAATGAGATGCTCCGTCAACAACTGTGCAGCCTGCATGTTGTCCGGGCGAACCGTATCAACATCATCAAGATAACTGGCACGGGAAGCGAAAATCACCGGGATAGCTTTTTCTTCTGCCATCCGTCGCAGGTCATCGCTACTTCCTGCAGCTCCGGCAATTACCACACCATCGACACCCTGATTCAGTAACAGTGAAAACCGCTGTGCCAGCTGCTCACCGTCTTTACCGCCGTGAAGCAAAAAAACCATCCGTCCCTGCGCTTCCAGAGCTTCCGTCAATCCGGCCGTCAATTCGGCGTAAAACGGCGCAGATAAATCACGGACGATCAAACCAATGACGCCGCTTTGCCCGCCGCGCAGCGCCGACGCCTGGCGATTGCGCACAAATCCCAGCTCTTCAATGGCGGCGTTAACGCGTTCTCCTGTGGCGGTAGAGATTCGCCCTTTGCCACTAAGCACCAGCGAAACGGTACTTACCGACACGCCCGCAGCCAGCGCAACATCATGAATGGTTATTTTTTTGGCGGTAGCCATGCAGATGACCTACTCCC
>ERZ1034739.369-NODE-369-length-11132-cov-57.632753_pt1 | contig 11132 bp, 6 predicted proteins | sample MGYA00520636_ERZ1034739 | MGnify/ENA primary metagenome ERZ1034739 (study PRJEB33766, sample SAMN09781703) | gut metagenome | biome: gut microbiome | host: Homo sapiens | place: Madagascar | study: EMG produced TPA metagenomics assembly of the PRJNA485056 data set... | reverse complement strand
TTAGAAAGTATTTCTCGTCGCACAATATAAAAATACCCCTCTCTGTGGAGGGGTAGTCTCAGAACCATTGTTACATGTAATCATGCAACAAGGGTTAAAGTTAGCGTTTCTTATAAATTTAAAAAAAGGACCGATTGCCATCAGTCCTAAAGGTATCATCAAAAGCTGCGAGGTCTTTAAACATCACAGCTTAAATATGATTAAATGCGAAGTTACTTAGAACTTAAAAATTGGGTTCCCATTTACCAAGAGCTTACCCTTTTTTAAAGAAACATGAGCTTTGTACTGCACCTTTGGCTCTTTAGCATCTTTGTTCTCAACCTTTTCAATCAACTTACTATCTGCCATCGTCGCCAAGTAAGTAGACATTTCTTGTCCCCCGACAAAGCTTACAAAGTCTCGGTCAACATTCACGTCAAAATCAAATTTAGCTTTAGCAAGTGGGTCTTGATTAAAGATAAAGGCCTTGCTGTTACCACTTATAGAAGCAGCAGCGCCATTACCTGCCTCAAGAGATAAGTTTCTTAAATCCCACTGATATTCTTCGTTTTGGGCCTCATCTAAAGCTTTCTCTTTAGCTAAAACATAAGCTTCATCTTGAGTACCGGCAAATTGTTCCATATATTCACCATATGATAGGTAAATAAGAGGCAACAAAGCCTTAGGAGTCATATTAACGAGCGCAGAATCAAGTGCAAAATTCTTAACTTGGTATTTATCACCCTTATAAGAGACTTCAACGTTATCAAACGCAAACTTATTTTCTAAACCATAAGTTTTGCCATTTCTTTGCAATTCTTGTTTAAAATTTGCGCCCTTGATGTCTACAGTGGTATCAAGACTAGTGAACGTAAAGTTATCGATTTTAGTATCAATATTTAATGACACCCCACCTAACATAGTGCCATTATACTTAAAATTATTTAAAGTAAGTTCACCATCATCAGCAGGTCGACTGCTATTCGAATTTTGGGTCGCTAAATTTTTGATTTGGAGTTTGATGGCAGGACTTGTAATTGAAAAATCTAAATCCTTTTCCCCGTTTTCAATGCGCGGCATGATTTCACTAATCTTAGTAAAACGTGCATCGCGTTTCATTTGCACATCGAGACTAAGTGGCTCAACTACCAATTCGGCTTGAGCACTCTCATCTTCAGTGGTGTCGTTTACTTTAAAAGCTTCAACATCAACGTGATACTTGATTTGATCATTCCATGGAGCGTAATTTGCGGTTGCAATAACAGTTGGAACCTTGGTGAGATATTTACGAAATTCTCCGAATGAACCGTAAGTTTCGTCAGCTACAATTTCACTAGTAAACCCTAAGAATCCAAATTTAGTATCGGTTTTAAACTTAAGATCCACTAGCTTTTTTCGAGTAGCGTTATCCCCTGAAGCTGCATTGTCGTAGTGGGTAATAATAAATTCACCACGTCTTCCCGTAAAACCACCTTCAGTTTCAACGTAAGAAACAGTCACGTCTTGGCCGGCCTTAGCCCCCAAACGCTGTTCAAGGTTTTTCATTTGCAGATCATAAACTTGATTGCATACGTAAAGAGAAGCTGGATAGGCTAACACGCCAACGGTTACAGCTGCAGAGCCTAGCATCAACAAAAATGGGTTTATGCGACCACTTTGCTTACGACTTAAAACACGAGTTCTAGTAATTTCTTGGTTCAATTTATCCATTAAAAGATCCTCAATCAATTCATCCGAGTTATTAGTGAACTACTCACCACCTAAAGAGATGGGAGCTTCGTGATTACTCATTAGAGTAATTCTAAAGAAGTTTGATAGCTATGCTATCCTTATTCCTACAAGTGTGTCCACTTCACCCCTACTGTATAGGACTTCTAAGTCCACTACATTACTTTTTCTTAGTATATTATCATATATTTAAGCTCAAAAGAGGTAAGAGCAAAAAAAACAATTCATCTCCCACCTAAAGAGGAAGGAGTCTTCTTGGAGATTTTAGATAAAACCTGTATTAACTTTCTTAAAGGTTGATATTAAGTCCATTAAATGGAAAAAAGTTGCATCAATAAGATTTATTTTTAAAGGTTTTGTATAGTTAAACCTAGGTCTTAGCCTTATGTTTTACGCCTTGGTTTTAAGTGTTAGTTAAATAGAGGAGTTTAGACTTGAGTGAAGAGGTGTTGGTTGGGGCTTTGAGTCTGTAGTTGGCCGTTGGTTATAAAGATTTGCTGTTTTTTGTGATGCGTTGGCTTTTTGCGGTAAAAAAACTAAAATTTGTTAATGTTTGTTTTTTTTTCTCTATAATGTTTGGGGTTTTAGTTACGAAAGTAAAGTTACCCATAAAATAAATGAGTTACGTTATTCCTAGATTTTGGGGCGCTTCTTTACCCTAAACTTTGCCTTGCTTGTTAGCCCAAACTTGGTTTTTTTGTTTGTTTTACCAAACAGTTAAATCAAACGTAACTTGCCTGAACTTGCTAGATTTAGGTAACCGATTTAATTTAAATTTTTTGTGATCAAATTGATTTAGCTTACAACTATTTAGCATAAAACTATTTGGTGAAAAACTAACTCAATTTGATTAAGTAGATTGTTTAGCTCATGAATTACTAAGTTACTTACTTAGTTTAGAACTTACGTAGTTAATAAATTATGGAGCTAATAAATTTCACATACCGATGTGGTTTAGACGGGACGAAATGATTATGAAAAAACTATGGTCTAGAATTACTTTAGGGCGTGTGGCTCGATATGGTTTAGGCTTAGCCATGGCTTCAACTTTTACTCTTGGGGCGACCAATGCCTTAGCAGATTGCCGTGGAGATCTTGAAAAGTATCGCATGGATAGCGTGTTATACGAAGAATGCGCAAGAGAAGCTCTTAAGAATAAAGACAGTGAACTTTTATACCTAGTAGGTTTATGGAATCACTATGGGATTAGAGAAAAAAACTTCTACAAACCTGCAAGTATAGAGTTATACCGTAAATTTATGACTCAGGCTGCGGACCTTGGTAATCCAGACGCTCAGTCTATGTACATCATTTCTGAATCAAAGAACGCGACCCCAGATCCAAAAGTTCAAGTTTACCGTCAAGCTTTAGCCGCACAAAAAGATCCACAAAGTAAGTTCCGCTTAATTCAGTTAAAGCAGATTGAAGGCAATTTAACTAATGCCGACATCGACGAACTCGAAAAATTAGCGGCGATGCCAAAAAATTATGAAGATACTTTTTTCTACGCGCAGCTCTTAGCAAGTTTTGCGGATCCTGCTCGCCCTGAAACTTTGGCTAAACCTATTGAACTTTTCGAAAAGCTCCTTTCCATGCCTGATACTGAAAAGTATGCCGCTTCTATTAAGGGGCAAACTAGATGGCAGTTGGTTCGCATTTATAATTCAAGCCCTAAAGCTGAAGTATTTTCTAAAGCGGAAAAATATTTGCTTGAGCTTGCTCAAGTGGGCGATTTACTCGCTATGAGTGAATACGCTAAAGCATATGAAACTTCTAAGTACGGTACTCTTAGTGCACCTTTGGCTTTCGCTTGGCGTGCTCAAGCAGCAACTTGTGCTCGTGGCACCATGTCAGAAGATGCTTTTGTTAAAGATTTTACAGAATATAGCAAAAATATGACCCCAACTGATTTGGTTGCTGGGGTTGCATATGCGTTTTCTTTAGGAAGCTCTTTTAAGTGCATGCATGACAATCTTATTGAACGTAAGATTGATGGTAACGGTAAAGTAGTGGCTGAAGATTCTAGTGAAGCTAAGACCCAAACTACACCAAACCAAACAGTGCAAACAAGTAAAGAACAAGCTAGCAAGGAACAAACAAGTAAATAGCATTAAAAGTTTTAGCAGCCAGAGCATTTAGGATGCTCTGGTTCTTTTTAATAAGGTTGCCCCAATTATTTTAGATTAAAAGACGTGGCCCGAAGTTTATCTAAAAAAACAAACTAAAGAAGTCCATCAATTTAAAAAACTATGTTCTAGATAAAGCGGTAAAACGGTAGGTTAGAAATTATGTTAGGCTACAAGTTTAGAAAAGTGGTTAAAAACGTGGTTTAAAAATGCAGATTAAAACATGGTTGAGAAATATGATGCCATGCCCTAAAGCAAGTTTTTAAGCCTGCGTCTAAGCTAAAACACATCTGTATTAAACTTATGCTTAGCATTTTATTTGTGCGTTTTACCGGTAACCGCGGAAAACCACGTTAGTTCCTGTTGGTTTAAGTTTGATAGTGGAGGATATATGAAAAAATCTATTGCCCCTGTCTGGTTAGGAGTCACAGTCGTGGCATGTGCCTTATGGCCCCAAGTTTCCTTAAGTGCGGATGCAACTGCTGCTGCCACTACGACTTCTCAAGGTGCGGTGGCTCCTAATACGGCGCAAGCCCAGTCTAAAGCTAATAAAGAATCAAATAAAAAACAACAAGTTAAAGATGCTCCTGCCTCAACAAGCAAAGATGCTAATGCTAGCGACTCAACCCAAATGCCTGTGAGCTTTGCGAAGAGAGTTGATGACTTTTCAGTTGAAGTGTTAGAACCGAATTTAAATCGACCAAAAGGTTCTGATAATGTTGGAATGCAGGTTTTGCATGCAGAATCTCATTTCACCACTGAAATCCCTGATGAAGCCGCAAATGAGGCCCAAGAAAAAGGCTCTCTTAACGCGGTGGCGCAAAGCGTAGTGCCGGCCGAACAAATCCGTCGTAATAAAGTAGTGACTGGGGCACAGCAAGAATTGCAAGCAGCAGCTTCGGCCTTTGGTTTTGCGGCCAAAGTTCAAGAACGCCGGACAAAGGAAGCTGAAGCGGTAATGCAAAAGGAAAAACTTTTAGCGCAAGAAGAAGAAAAAGCTAGAGCGCAAAAATTGGCGCAAGAAGCTCAAGCAAAAGCGGAAGCAGAAGCAGAAGCGAAGGCTCAAGTCGAGGCTCAAGCTTTAGCTAAAGTGCAAGCGCAACAGACTGAGGATGAGGCTTCTAAGGCTGATGAATCTAAGTCAATCGTGGTTGCAACTCAAGACGCTGAAGTAACTAAGACTCCAAAAGCTAATGAAACCTCAGAAGTGAGCGCTCCAAATGAAGAAGTTAATACCAAAGCTACCACCAAAGAACCTAATTTGGTTGCTTCTAAGGTAGCAGAAGCTTCTCAAGGGGAAGCTCAACCGACAGCTGAACAAACTAAAGTTGAAGTTAAAGCAAAAACTACCGCCGAATCTAAAGTTCAACCAGAAGCTCTTGCCCAAGCTGAAGCTCCAAAAACTTCAGTTAAATCTATTACCCAAGCTGAGCTTGAACGTTTATTCCCAATGCCACCAAAGCCACAGGCAATGACGGCATCCAATGACGCTTCCGAACAAGTTGAAGCTAACTTAGAACAAGAGTTAAGTAAGGTTGATTTATTAGCTCATGCTGGTGTCTTTCATGTTAAACCTGGGACTGGGACTTATCGTTTAACCCAGGAACTTTATAAAGCTGGTCAAGGTTACACGCAAGACCAGTTCTTGACAGCGCTTTTTAGACGTAACCCTGATAAATTTGGTCCGCGTGGTCCGCTTTATCCTTTTGAAAACGTCGATTTAATCGTGCCAACAGCGGCGCAAATACAATTAGAAAAGAATGGAGTTTTTGCCTCTTATTTGTCACAACCAGGCGTTAAGCTTGCGGTAAAAGACTTACCGCGTCTAGGCGTAGCTAATAAAACCTCAAATCAAGCCAAGCTTAAGGCGCAAAAAAAGCAATATGAAAAAGCTTGTCGCGAGGTCACTAAAAAGCGTGAAGCCTATTTAAAGGAATGTGGCTTTACTATTAGTGATAATAAGTAGTTTTGCCATAAATAAGTACGGTAAAACTTACTACAACTAGCTGCAACTAACGAGTAAACGGTGAGACCAAAAACACGCCATTTAAATGGATACAAAGGCCGTGAAGCTTAAAGTAAGCCATAGAAGTAAATGGTAAAAAGCAAGTCTTCGAGCGAACTTGCAACAGTAAGTTCGCTCTAGGCTACTAACTTGGGCTTTTAAGTTGCCTTTTAACTTGGCCTTTATGCGGCAATACCCAGTTTTTTGATTGTTAAATTTTTGATAACAATAGTATTTCTAGCTGTAAATTAGTTTTTTTGCTAGAGGGATTTGATTTCGTTAGTTATCATTTAAGGTCAATGGTTTTAGTCTATAGCTTAAGTCTATGAAAAAAAGTTAAGGCTAAGCCAAACAATAAAGTGCGCTTTAAAAGCGTAAAACACATTCAATAATAATAAAAACAAAACAAACATAAATAGGACGTTAGGATTTTTGATTATGCGTTTGGGAATTTTGGCTTTAGCAGTGGCTGCTACTTTTAGTAGTAGTGTTATGGCTGCAGATCGAGTAGATGAATTTGAAATCGAAGTTACTACTCCTAAAGCAAGCTCAGAACAAGGGGCTAAACACCAAACAGTTCAGCCAGTGATGACACAGGCTACTAGTCGCCAAAAAACACCGGAAGAGCATCTTTGGGACTGTGCAGCGGCGCAAAGCAGTGGTATGGATTTTGGGACGATTTTTGCGTCCGGAATCATGGCTTCATTTATCGGCAATGATGAAATTATTAAGGCTAAGCCTGTTGATTTAGAAGCCATGCCTACCATTCCGGCAGATAGCTCTTGTGTGATGCCTCAAGTGCCGGAACCTTTAACCGTCGATAAACCTAAAATTCCCCGCTTCTCTTTAACGGCCAATGCGCACGCTTATAAAGTTGCCTCAGGTGATACTTTAGCTAAAGTTGTGGCTGAAGTACAAAAAATGATGGGGGGTAAGGTCGACGGCGAGCGAATTTTAGCGGCGATTTTTCGGGAAAACCCGAGTGTCTTTACCGCGAACGGCTTAGTTGCGGATAAGATTTTAAATGTTCCAAGTGCGCAGCGTATAGCCCTTGAAGCGCCAGCTAGTGGGCAGGCGGTAATGGAAGCTGCTAATAATTCAAAGCTTAAAAGCTATAAGCTTCCTGCTTTAGTGTTGCCGTGGGGCGAAGAAGACGCCAAAATCCAAGCGCAAATAGCACAAGCGAAACAAGTTAGCGAAATTAGAGCTCAAGCGCGAGCTAGTGTCAGAGCCTGTTTAAACAAGGAAGCAGCTGAGCGCGAAGCGATAGCTAAAAAGGCTTTAGAACAAAAACGCATGGCCGAAACACCAGCTGACATTGCTGATGATTCTTTCATGATTAAAGACGAAGAAGATTCTGCTACCCAGGTTACATATAACGAACAAGGGAAAAGAGTAATCACCTTTAAAAATGAAAAACCGGCAGCTAAGGGACGAGAACATGATAACGCCAATAATGCTGCTGGGCCAAATGAAGGCATGGTGGTTGCTGAAGGGAACGGTATTTACGGTACCTCGTTAGTTTTAGGGGGGCGTAATGGTTCTGTAGGCCTCAATTCACAAGGCAAGGTAAATCCACGTTTAAATGGCAGTTCTTCAAGTGAGGATTTAAAGAAGAGCCAGGCTGAAGTAAAACGCCTTAATGATGAAATCACTCGTTTAAGAAGTCAGTATGAAGCTCAAGCGCAGCGTAATGCTGCGGATATGAATGAGCTTAAAGGTATGATGAATCAGCTCCTTGATAAGAAAGGAAAGCAAAATTCAGAAGCGGAAGAGGAGGCAGAAGATAACTCTTCTTATACCATCTTAGCTATTGGTTTAGGCATTTTATTATTGTTAGCGGCAAGCGGTTACCTTTTTATCAGATTAAAGCTAAACAAGATGCGTCGCGCGCTCATGGAAGCTGATGAAAGCGAAAATAGTAATTGCCCTGATCTCGATGGCGATAGTGTGAACTTTAAGGAAGAAATTCACTTTATCGATAGAGTAAGGTTTTATCAAAACGAAGATGAGGCTTTAGCTGACGATGAAGCCGCTTCAGACTCTAATTAAACCAAACCTCGGGATCTTAATTCTTAAAGCTTGGGCTCAAAAATTTTTAAGGTCACCCTTAAAAATACCAAACCTTAAAAGCAAAGAGCTAAAGGATTGTTAAAACCTAAAATTTTAGCTACATAAGGACTTAAGAACTTAGGGACTTAATTTAGATAGTTTAAAGGCAGAAAAGACCAATTTTCTGCCTTTTATGTTTGGTAAACAGTGAGTTTTTGTTACGTGACCGGTAGTTTAGGTTGGCGGAACAGGTGGGGCTAAAAAAACGGTAGTGATTTAAAAAGGCGGTAATGATGTAAAAAAACTGTAGCGTTGTAAAGTAACTTTTGCTTTGGTTTTCCGCTTCATAGCTTTACATCTCTTTACTTAAAATCATGAGTATCCAAGAGACCAAGCTCGAATTATGGCACTTTAGGCCTTAAGCAAAGGCTAAAATATGAAGCTTCGCCATATTCCAAAAATAGTGATGTGGTAAAATCCAAGCTAGATATCATAAGCTTCTAAACCCTTGTATTAACTACGATTAAGTTAATAGTGTTAGGTGGTTACGTCGGGCTTTTTAGAGCTTAGTGCTTAGTTTACGCAATAGCAACGTAGCCTTATAACATCAAGGCCCCAAAAATTAATTTATAAAACTTATAAAGTTTGCACGATTTTTGCTTAAAGGACTTTAGAGAGAAATTTTTTACGGTAGATTGATAGCAAAAACCGGCATCAGCTAGGGTTTTGTCCGTAATTTGACGAATAATGGCAAAATTTTGCCATTAGCCCTAGTAGGAGGATTGTAATATGCGCTTAAAGACATTAGCAATGACCATAATTTTGGTGGCAGGCACGACTTCGGTCTATGCTGCCCCTGAGGCCGGAATTGATATTCGTGGTCCGGGTGGGGTTATGCGCCCAACAGCCGATAACACCTCCATAAATGCACCTAGAACCCGCGTACAAACGCGAGTTTCGGCGCCACGCCCACGTAATGTTTCGCGGACGAATACTCAGCTAGAGCCTAATCAGACGGCTGTCGTTAGTCGCACGACCACTACAAGCGTAGCGTCTAATCAAACCTCCAAAGATTCAGCAAACAAGAATATAAGTACTACCTCAAAAGTAGTTATCGAGTGTTTTGAGCCTCAATATCCTGCGGAAGTTAAAGTTGACGAACCTAAAATTACTCGTTTTTCTTTGACCGCGGTTGAGGATCGGGTGGTTACAGTTTCTGCTGGAGCTTCCTTGTTAGAAATAGCCAATTTAGCCCGTCCTGATAGTGGGGATGCCGTTGATGATTGGCAGATTATCGCTGCCCTTGTTCGAGAAAACCGTGATCAATTAACGGCTAGAGGTTTTAAGGTAGGTAGTAACCTAAGAGTACCTACAGTAGAACGTATGTGGCTAGAAAGTGGGGTCACAGGGCAAATTATTGAACAACAAGCTTCAAATCACGGGCTTTTAAATTATATATTACCCCCTTTAGAGCTTCCGTGGCAAAAAGAAGATGAGCGGATTAACGATCAAAAGGCTCGTCAAGCAGCAAGTCTTAAAGAAAGACAACGGCTCGAAGCGCAATATAACAATTGTTTAGCCCAAAAGAAAAAGGCTGAAGAAGAGGCGGCTTTGCTTGCTGGGACTAAAGAAACTATTAACGTGGTGTCTACAGCTCCAGCCACAAAAGAAGTGTTATCTAGCACCGCTAAAACCAAACTTATTGGCGAAATCAGTTCTGTGGTCGATGAAAAGCTTAGTCAAAGTCAAAAAGATAACGTAGCTCAGTTAAAGCAAATCCAGGAAGATTTAAGAAAATCTCAAGCGGAAAACGCTGAACTTAAAGCTTCTCTTGCCCAGATAAAAGAACAAAATAAAGAAAGCAATGATTTGGTAGCAAGCTTAATTACAGAACTTAAAAACCAAAATAATAAGCCTCACGCAAGCCAAGGCCAAGGTGAAAGTAGCACTAAAGACGCTAACCATGCTGATGCAGAAAACCAAAACCTTCTTTTAGTGTTAGCAGGTGGTTTAGGGCTCTTGGTGCTTATTTTAGGGTTCTACGCTGTAATGCGACTTAAACGCAATAAGATGAAGCTTGCTTTACACGACGACGATGAAGACGATTTAAGCTTTAGTGGGAGCTTGCCTGGTGAAGAATTAGAACCAGTTTTTGGGGCGGTAACTTTGGAAACTGAGGATAAATCTGCCAATAAGGGTAAAAACACTCCCGACTTTAATTTCACTTCTAGTGGAGAAGAGTCCAAGGGCAAGGGGGCTACTGACTTAGATTTGGGCGACATGGACAAAAAGTCTGACAATAATGGGTTCCCTGATCTAGAAAACCCAGATGAATCTATCCCAGAAAAAGCGGTACGCTTGGATCTAAATGAAACAGAATCGCCTGATTTAGTCCCATCTCGCCATAACAACGTGGGGCCAGATCTTGATTTGGATGAAACTAAATTTAAACAATCAATTGAAAAGAACGCAACCTCAAAATCAGAAACCAAGGTTCCGAGTACGGACGACAGTCAAGTAATGGATGAATGGGCAGCGGCTTTAGCGGAGTCCCAAGCGCCAAAGACTGAAGAACCAAAGGCCGACACTAAGGACGAGTCAACCCCGGCTCCACAAAGTGATGCTGCAGTAATGGATGAATGGGCGGCGGCTTTAGCGGAGTCCCAAGCGCCAAAGGCCGAGGAATCAAAGACTGGCACTAAGGACGAGTCAACCTCGGCTCCACAAAGTGATGCTGCGGTAATGGATGAATGGGCCGCAGCCTTAGCGGAGTCCCAAGCGCCAAAGGCCGAGGAACCAAAGACTGGCACTAAGGACGAGTCAACCTCAGCTCCACAAAGTGATGCCGCGGTAATGGATGAATGGGCGGCTGCTTTAGCTGAGTCTCAAGCCCCAAAAACTGAGGAAAAACCTGCTAACGTAGAGACCGCCGACTCCCCAAAATCTAACACTCCTGCCACAAATAAATAATTGCCTGCAGGAGAAGAAACTAAGGCTTAGGGCAAAAGCTTGAGCTTATTCCAAGCTCCTAAAAAGAAACCGCTTATTTGAGGACGTTCATTTAAGTGGTTTTTTTTAAGTTTTGTTTTTAATGTCATTTTCGTTTCAGTTTTATTTTGGTTTCTGTTTTATTTTCCTCTTGTTTTCGGTTCAATTTTTTTATTTTGACTTTTTAAACCCATAGACTTAAGGCGTCAACTACCCACCACCTAAAGGTAGTGGGCTTGTAACTGCCCAGTCGT
>ERZ1034739.368-NODE-368-length-11181-cov-75.468902_pt1 | contig 11181 bp, 5 predicted proteins | sample MGYA00520636_ERZ1034739 | MGnify/ENA primary metagenome ERZ1034739 (study PRJEB33766, sample SAMN09781703) | gut metagenome | biome: gut microbiome | host: Homo sapiens | place: Madagascar | study: EMG produced TPA metagenomics assembly of the PRJNA485056 data set... | reverse complement strand
GAACCCTTAATATACAAGGCGCAAACCCCAAGGCAAAGCGAAAATATAATTCCTACAAAGGTGAGGTCGGAGAGATTGCGCCTAATGTGTTAAATCAAGACTTTTCTCCTGAGGTGCCGTTTTCTAGATTTGCAACAGATATTAGTGAATTCTCTATTAGTGCAGGAAAGTTATACTTGTCAGCAATAATAGACATGGCCACGTATGAAGTGGTTGCATTCGATGCGTCTACTAACACTGAGTTTTGCCAAATTACAAGAATGCTTGCAAAATTTGAGGACGTGATAAACAAATATAACGTCCAAGGTGCCATTGCTCATAGCGATCAAGGGTGGCAATACCAATACAATAAGTATTGAGTGGTTAAAGGATCATAATCTTGTTTAAAGCATGTCACGCAAAGGCTGTACTCATGACAATATTATGATTGAAATCTTCTTTGGGCGCCTAAAACAGGAGATGTTTTATGGGGAAAAACGTTCCTTTAAATCCCTATCAGAACGCAAAGAGAAAATTGAGGATTATATAATCTGGTACAATCAGAAGAGAATATCAAACAATTTAAATAACATGTCACCAGTAAATTATAGAAATTCACTGGTAGCAATATTATCATCAAGTTAATGAAATAGTGAGCAAGTTTTTAGTATACTCTAGATTTTCAATGAAAAGTTTTGAATAATAAAAAGAATAATAAAGGGATATTTCAATGCCAAAAGTTTCGGTGATTGTACCGGTCTATAAAGTAGAATCATATTTAAGAAAGTGTGTTGATTCCATTTTGGGGCAATCATTTTCAGATTTTGAGGTTATTTTGGTTGACGATGGTTCTCCTGATAATTGTGGGGCTATCTGTGATGATTATGCTACTCGTGATCAACGAGTTAAAGTTATTCATAAAATTAACGGCGGTCTAAGCGACGCTAGAAATGTTGGGCTAGATGCGGCAATAGGGCAATATATTTGCTTTGTAGATAGTGATGATTGGATTGAGCAAGATTTACTTAAAGACAATGTTGCAGTGCTTGAGCACAGCGGAGCAGATCTATCAATTTTTGGCTTTACGGAAATCTATAGTGACCGTGAAGTTGTACATACACAGGCTAAAGATCCTAAAAAAACGCCAAACGACAAGTACTATAATTTTCATAAAACTCCAGTTATGGCGTGGTGTAAACTTTATCGAGCTAATCTGTGGCAAAGCATTAGATTCCCTGTAGGAATGAGACATGAAGACGATTATATTCATCCGCAGATTATGGCTCTTGCGAATAAAGTAGAATTTTTAGAAAAGCCTTACTATGTATATAACAAGACTAACCAAAGATCGATCATGCAAACTTTAAGTTATTTTGAGGATCGCTATGTTTACTTCTTGTGTGCCATGCAGTTTATTAAGTGCACTGAAAATGTAAAAGATGAAACGTACGTAAGATCACTCAAAAAAGCATATGATTTTGCTTTTAAAGCTTGGAACTGTAATTTAGTCACAACAGTGTTAACCACTAAGCAGCAAAAAGAAGTAGAAGCATTTATTGAAAAATATAGCCATGATGCCAAGAAGTTTTTGTCATTTTGGCAAAGAAAATACTTATGGGGCTACCAGCACTTTCGTTTTCTAAATAAGGTTAAGGGTTATATATACCTTAAGAAATATCAAAAACGGTCTCAGCATTAATGTTAATGCATTAACTTTGAAGGTGCGTTAGGTGGTACAACCATGATAGAGTAACAATCAATGTGACATCCTCCCCCACCTATAGAGGTGGGGGCTTCCCACCGATAAGATAGGTTCAGTTCTCGCTCAAGCACTCTAATGAGTACAGTATCAACGAGCTAACCCCGTGTGTCCCACGGTTCTATGTTTTGAATTTATGCAGTTACTAACTGCATGCCTTCATTATTTATATTTATAGCGTAATGTTTAGAAAGCTGTCAAGTAGATTTCGGCAATTCATCTCACCACCATAGAGGTGGGAGACTTCTTGCCGAGTTCAGTTAAATAACATGTCACCAGTAAATTATAGAAATTCACTGGTGACAGCATTATCATCAAGTTAATGAAAGAGTGATCAAGTTTTTAGCACACTCTAGCTTAAAAACAAAGGGATTGAAAAACTTAGCTGGTGAAGAAAGTGTCAAAGAGTCGGGTTTGAAAGTGTTTTTTGGTAGACACTACTTTGGAATGTAAATATACTGAAACGACGAATTTTGAATGGAAATCCAACTAAGAACTTAGGTGGGGTAAAAAATTTTGGGCCTTAAACTAAGTTTGGCGTGATCCAAAGACGCAGCCTATATTTAGGTAGCTAGTTACTTTGCTAATTAGAGTGCCGTTTTAGTTTGGGGCGCCTTAAAACGTACTATCTTTACATAATTACAAATTGCGCTAGGAAATTTTTTCTGGCATTAGGTATAGCCTTTGATTCTTAAACTTAGAAGTTTAAAACCAAGAATACCAAAACAAGGAAACTAATCAATAATGAATACGTGGAACCTCAAAAAAACCTTGCTCGCATCAGCTATGATGTCGATTTTGGCTTTAACAAACGGTTGTGGCGGTGGTGGCGGTGGGTCATCAAGTGGCGGTAATAGCGGTAGCGATACTCCAACTGTGACTACCGAAGAAGTGGATGTTAGTAGCGTTACTCCTTTACCTAACAACTTAACTTGTAACCGTGGTGCGGATCTAATCGAGGAACAAAAGAAAGTTTGTGACTTACGTATCTACCATGTCATGGTTAGTACTTTCCAAAATGGCGATGACAACATAAATTACAAGAAAGTAGGTTATGGTCCAGGGCCATTTAATGGCGACATTGCCGGTATTACCAAGGCAGTTCCTTTTATCAAAAGCTTAAACATGAATGCAGTGTTATCTACTCCATTTATGAAGAGCTGTGAACTTTCCGGTAACTGTAAAGAATTAGATAGCACTGGTTACTTTGTGAGTGATTATGGCTCAGTTGATCCTCATTTTGGGACTGACGCTGAGGTAATTAAGCTTGCTAAGACACTCCATGACGAAGGCATGTATTTCTTTGGCGATATCGCTATGGGGCACATGAAGACTGATAACTTAAAACTTCATGTCGATGGGGTTCAAGGTACTTTGAACACCACCGATACTTGTCGTAAATTAGATGGTACATATCCTGCCGACTCTAAAACAACTTGCGCTAAGTTCCCTGAATCCCTTAGTTTCTTTAAAAGCTACATGGAGACCTATAGCCAAAAGTGGCATTTAGATGGGTGGCGTTTTGACCAAGGGTACCAAGTTCCAGTTGATTACCAAAGAGATATTCTTAACTCTCTAAAGGATGCGGCTACACGAGATGGCACTTTGGGGTTGGCTTTTGCGGAAATTTGGGGTGGTAACGACCAGATTAAGGCTACTGCTATTACCGGTAAAAGCGATAGAGGGATTGAATCTGCGTTTGCGTTCCAAACTCGTTATGCTATCGTTAAGACCTTTGCGACCCAAGAATGGGCTAATGATATAGATGGGCAAAAGAAGTCTGCTTCAACTTTACTTGACATGTTTAAGGATGAACAAAACGTCTTTAATCCGGAAGACGAAGTAAATATCTACCCAATTTCCTTTATTACTAACCACGACTTAGTAAGGTTTGCCGATTTGGTACGCCGCGCTGAGTACCATAAGCAAATTTCAGCTAATCAGTCTAAGGCAAGAACTAAGGCAGCATTAAGCTACCTTGCGTCTTTAAGTGGTCCGATTTCAAACTTCTATGGGGAAGAAATTGGGCAGAGTTTTACAAGATATCCTGCTCAGCCAGAACTAAATAAAGAAGGGAATAACTTCTGCTTAGTAGAAGGCGGAAACTACATCTGTGATGATAATGTTTCTCGTGCAGCAGGTAAGATCAAAGATTTTAATGCAGATGAGGAGGAAGTTAAAACTTACTTTACTGCATTAATGAGTTTACGTGCTCAAATGCCGGCGCTTTCAATGGGGCGTACAGATTTACTAGCTCAAACTGACGACTATTTGGTAGTACGTAAGCAGTATTCAGAAAACAAAGTAGTTAAATCAACTGTGCTTTATGGGGTTAACGTTAGCGAAAACAAGAATGTTATTCTTGCTATCGAACCAAAAGACATCATTAAAGATTGGAGTGATGACGATACTTTAAATGACCCAATTACCGGGACTATTTATGAACGCTCTTACCTTCAAAAAGAATCTCTTGATGAAAACGGTGAAGTTGTTTTAGACGCTAATGGTAATCCTAAAATGGAAGACGACTTAAGTTCTCCATTCGTATTTCGTGTTGAGTTAAAGCCTCTTTCTAGCGTTTATCTCGTTAAAACTGGGACAGTACGTAACAACAAGATTTAGGCGAAACTAACAATGTGGGCTTGTGGCTTAAGTTAAAAATAATGAAAGCTACAAGCTTATGCTTATGCTTATGCTTAGCTCAAACTAAAACTTACGCACGAAGGCTTAAAGCTTTTGATTAAAGTTAAAAGTTAAGCATAATCCGACCTCTTAGCCTTTACTGGCTAGGAGGTTGTTTTTTGAGTTGAGAAAAAAATAAAAAGCGCTGAATTTAGAAGTCCGCCAAAGTGCGTCTAGTAGCGCTCTTTAGGACTACAAGTAGGTTTTAATAAGGTTCAAATTATTCCATGTAAAAATCAATGAAACAAATAACTAAAAAATGATAATATAATACGGTTGATAACTTGTTTGCGCTTAAATGTATAGACGTTTTAGCTGTGGTATATACCAAACTTTTAAGCCCAAACATTAAATTATCATAACTTGCCCTAAACGCTTATGACGTGCTAGGACTTATAACTAAAATATAAACTTCTATTCGGGATTGCGGGGACCAAATTTTAAAATTTACTCTTAAGTTTGGGTAGAAAATTTGGCGGTTAAGACTTTTTAAGGCTTAAGGATCTTTTAGGGATAGAGCCTTTGGTTCTTAAGAAACTTTTTTAGTTAAAAACACCAAAAGCTTAGAGATAAATGGTTGGTTGAAAAAGCTAGAATAGAAAAAGAGGAAGTGTAACTTATGTTTGACATGCTTTGGATTTATGATCCCTCCGCATGGCTTGGTCTGTTGACGCTGGTAGTTCTTGAAATAGTGCTCGGCATTGACAATTTGGTGTTTATTGCGATTTTGGCGGGTAAGCTCCCGCTTAAAGTGCAGGATAAGGCCCGTTATATGGGTCTCGGGTTGGCACTTTTAATTCGTTTGGTCATGTTGACCTTCATTTCCTGGATCGTGTCACTTAAGGAACCTCTTTTTACCATTGGAGATTTTGGCTTCTCGTTACGAGATTTAATCTTGTTGCTAGGCGGGGTCTTCTTACTCTATAAATCAACTTCCGAACTCCATGAAAAACTAGAAGGTAAGGAACACTCGCCAACTGAATCTAAGGCTACTTCACATGCCTTTTGGTTGGTGGTTATGCAGATTGTCGTGCTCGATGCGGTGTTCTCTCTCGATTCCGTTATTACCGCAGTTGGGATGTGTGAACATGTGTTTATCATGATGTTTGCAGTAATAATCGCCATGTTTATCATGGTGGTTTCAAGTAAGCCATTAACAATCTTTGTAACTAGTCACCCAACTTTAGTGATTCTTTGTTTAAGCTTCTTGTTGATGATTGGCTTTAGCTTGTTAGCAGAAGGCTTACATATCCATGTACCAAAAGCTTATTTGTATGCTGCGATCGGCTTCTCTATCTTAATTGAAATCTTTAACCAAATCGCGCGTAAAAATAGCCTTAAGCTAGATAAGAATCTTAAGAACAATAGTCGTGAATTAGCGGCTTCTTTAGTGTTACGTATCTTAGGCTCAAGAAATGAAGGGCAATTCCAAAGCATTAAAGAATCAATAGTAGCGCCTCCATCAGAAGAACATACCTTCTCTGATGAAGAAAAGGATTTGGTGTCTCGTGCTTTACAGTTAAATGGCCAGCCTTTAAGAGCTATTATGACCGCTCGCCGTGATGTCGAAATGCTTGACGTAGGTGAAACCAAAGAAGAAGTGTTAGCACAATTAACGAAGACTAAACATTCGATTTTAGTAGCGATTAAAGATGGTAATCGCGATGCTCCACTTGGTTACATCAAAAAGTCTGAGGTTTTAGCGAAATATTTAGCCGGTGAAGATGATGATTTAGGTTCTCTCGTTCGTGCTCCTATGTACATTCCGGAAACCGTGAGCGTACTTAAAGCTATAGAAGAATGTCGTTCAGCTAAGAACTACGTGCTCTTTGTGGTGGATGAATTTGCCAACTATGAAGGCTTAGTAACCTTACACGATATGCTTGAAGAAATTGCTGGTGATTTACCAGAACGTTCAGAAAAGGGCGATTGTGTTGAACAAGAAGATGGTTCATTCTTAGTTATTGGTGAAATTGCTTTAAATGAATTAGCTCGTCAAACTGGCTTTAGCGCTCCGCAAAGTGTGCACTACCATACTTTGGCTGGCTACATCGTTGAAACCATGCAGACCGTGCCACAAAACGGCATGACGCTCGAAGTTCAAGGTTGGCGCATCAAGATTGAACAAGTTGACGGACATTCTGTAGCTTTAGCGCGTTTGATTCCTGAGGTTAAATCCCAAAAGGATGACGAGTAATACTAAGGCCATTCACATATAGGGGGTTAAAAAGCCCTCTGTCTTATTTGTGTAGTGTAAGTTTTTACAGGAAATAGATTATGAATATTGCCCGTTTAAGTCAGTTTCTGCGAGAAAAAGAGCATGAGGTGATTTTAGTTGCTCTGTGTCTCGTTGCGGTGGCTTTTTCATTATTGAATCCTTTGTGGTATGGAGAAGCACCGGGGTTTGATGCTTCTTTATTTGCTCTAATCGGCAAAATGTGGGCTGGGGGTGAAGTCCTCTATCAAGATATGATAGATATTAAAGGCCCAGGGATTTTCTTTATCAATATGATTGGCTACCGTCTTGGTGGCTTTGCCGGTATTGCTTTTATTGAAACAATTTTGTTGGTTTTTGGGGTGATAAGTGTCGATTTGGCGCTCCGAGTCTTTAAATTTACCCCGTTATCCCGCTTTTGTTCCATTACCACTGTTATCTCATTATTAGGCTTACGCTATTACTATGGGAATATGACTGAAGATTACGCCCTTTATTTGGCGATGATCTCGAGCTACCCATATGCACTTTTATTTTATCGCCGTCGCTTTAACTGGTCGCTATCAATTATTCCATCTTTAGTATTAGCTTTTACGCTGAGTATTCGAGTAAACAATGCAGCTTATATGCTCGCTTGGGATACGATGCTATTTTTGTTCTACTGTGCTAACGGGCGTTTATGGGATGGGTGCAAACTTACTATTAGTGCGCTTTTAGGGGTGTTGTTAGTTTTTGGGGGCTTTTGTAGTTACTTCTACATTTTAGGTGGATATGAACTCCTTTACCAAGCATTCTACTATAGCATCGGGATTTTCTTTGCCGATGGTGCTTATGGCGCTCCAGGTTTAAATCTCTTAGTTGGCACCGTTGGTTTTTTCCGTACAGGTTGCTTCATTGTTTTGATTGGGTTTGTGTGGCTCCTCTTTAGTAAGGACAATAACCTCATCAACTCACCTAACGCTAAGTACAATGACCGTTTTTGGTTCTTGCTTTATATCATAACTGGGATTCTTATGACCATTGTGGCTAATAGTGTATCCGGCCACGTTTACGACCATTATGATCAATTATTTATGGCGTTTATGTTTATCCCACTCGCTTTTTTAATGCATCGCTATTTGCATGTAAAGCAGGATATTCATATTAGCTTCCTAACCATTCTCTTTTTGCTTATTTACCTTGTGGCTGAACGTGTTTTGTTTGGTCCGTGGGAACACAGACAACAAAACTTAGAGGTGGTTTTTGTGCATATTTTGGCCGATACTGCTGTGGCTATTGTGCTTTGTACTATTTTGTTTGCAGTGCGTCGCATATTAGGTTTTTATCGCCACAACCATACATTTTTCTTATGCCTGTCAGTCGGCATTGCTTTAATGCTTGGGGTTTATGCGGTTTATTTAGGCCCACATTCAGGTCGTCCTTGGGATGATACAACTAACTTTAAAGTTGAATTAGTAAAAGCCAACACGGAAGTTACTGAGCGTATTTGGGTCGAAGGCGATATGCCACAATACTATATTTGGACTGATAGATTACCGGTTTCCCCGTATCTATTCTTCTCTAATGTAAACGATGGTCGTAACCTTAAGACCAAGGTTTTAGGGGGGATAGAATTTTTTAAACCTAAGTTTATTATCATTAGAGCGCGCTTAGTTAAAGAATTTAGAGACCAAAATGGTGATCCGAAAACCTATAGTGCCGCGGAAAGAGACTTCTTTAAGTATGTATTTACAAACTATCGAGAGCTAGTGCCAGGCTTATTTGCTTTAAAGTCTGAAGTGCAAAAAATGGACTTAAGCTTGTTAAAACAATACTTAAACGAGCAAACTACCAAGGAAGTGGCAGAAAAAGCCTCTCTAGAGCCGGATGAAGAAACGAGTACTAAGGAATCTTCAGAAAGCTCGGCTACTGCCTCTAACACCAAAGAATCGGCGGTAGCTCCTAATAAAGCTAGTGCTGACCAACTAAAGCAAGAGGTAGAAGTATTACCGACTAAGTCAGAAGCTATAAACAATGTAGCAACTGATGTAGGCGCTAGCGAGTCTAATCAAACCTCATCTTCTTTAAGTTTAGAAGAGGTTCCAGGGGGCGAGATTAAACTTTTAGATGGTACGGTTGTGCCTATGCAAGACGCCGATGCGGCTAAGGAAGAAACTTCCAAGGCGACAACAGTAGACGCATCGGAAAGCCAAGCTCAAACAGAAGCCAAAGCTTCTAGGGCGAACGATGAGAATTTAGACGCTAGCAAGCAAACACCAACTTCTGCAGAAGATGGCTCTAAGTTAGAAGCTCAAACTGAGGCTGAAGAAATTAAGCTTAATTAAAAGCTTAAGTTTTTAATTAAGCCAAAAAGCCTTAAGCTCCGAAAGGCTCGGATTGAAGTTAAGATTAAAGTTTGGGTTCGTTTTACCTCAAAAGCATTCTTACAAGTTTTACGGCGTTAGAACCGAACTTTAGGAATGCTTTTTTATTTTGGAGTGGGGCTTTTTTTTTAATCACCGCCATTAGAGCCTAAGGCTGGCCTTGTTTAAGTCGACTTAAGTATTAAAAAAAGTAGCGTTCTCACTGAAGGCTAATAGTTTAAAAGCTAAAAAAGTAACTTTTTGAAAAAAACTTGCCTCAATTCAGTGCAAAAATCAGCTTTAAGAAAAAATTATTTAAAATTTTTTATAAAACTTTGATATTCTTCCGATTTACTAGTAAAATGCGCAAAAATTCGCTGTTTTGCGATTTAAGTCAAATCGTCAATTATTCGTATATTGATTTACTGAAGGACCTTTTTATGAAAAAAACTAAGATGGTATGTACTATCGGGCCTAAGTCCGAGCCACGTGAAGTGATGGAAGAACTCCTTAACTCCGGCATGAACGCAATGCGTATGAACTTCTCTCACGGCGACCACGCTGAACAGGGCGCTCGTATTGTAACTATTAAGAAGATCATGCAGGAAACTGGCAAGTACTATGCTATCGTTCTCGATACCAAGGGCCCTGAAATTCGTACTGGTGAAGTGCCTAATGATGGTGAAGTTGAACTCAAGAAGGGTCAGAAGTTCATCGTATCAACTGACTACCCTGCTCTTACCACCACTTCTGAACACTGCTCTGTAAGCTACAAGGGTCTCGTTGAAGACATCGCTGTAGGTAACACCATCCTCATCGACGACGGTCTTATCGGTCTTAAGGTTCTTTCTAAGAACGCTGACAATACTGAAGCTACTTGCGAAGTTCTTAACAATGCAATGCTCGGTAACAAGAAGGGTGTAAACCTTCCTGGCGTTATCACTAACCTTCCAGCTCTTTCTGAAAAGGACCGTGGTGACCTCGTATTCGGTATCGAACAAGATGTTGACTTCATCGCTGTTTCTTTCGTACGTAAAAAGAAGGACGTTGAAGACGTTCGTTCATGGCTTGACCAAAACGGTGGCCAGTCTGTAAAGATCATCTCTAAGATCGAAAACCAGGAAGGCCTTGACAACTTCGAAGACATCCTCGAAGCTTCTGATGGTATCATGGTTGCTCGTGGTGACCTCGGTGTTGAAATCCCTGCTCAGGAAGTTATCTTTGCTCAGAAGAAGATCATCCGTCGTTGTAACGAAGTTGGTAAGATTGTTGTTACTGCAACTCAGATGCTTGACTCTATGCAGAAGAACCCACGTCCAACCCGCGCTGAAGCTGGTGACGTTGCTAACGCAATCCTCGATGGTACCGATGCTGTAATGCTTTCTGGTGAATCTGCTAAGGGTAAGTACCCACGTGAAGCAGTTAAGACCATGGCTGCAATCTGCGAACGTACTGACCGTGAAGTTTCTTCTCGTTACCTCGATCGCAAGGCTTCTCTCCACGTAACTGAAGCTGTTTGCATGGGTGCTGTTGAAATCTCTGAAAACCTCAACGCTCCACTCATCATCGTTGCTACCGAATTCGGTAAGTCTGCTCGTGCAGTACGTAAGTACTTCCCACAGGCTAACATCCTTGCTCTTACCACCAACGTTAAGACTGCTCGTCAGCTCTGCATCGTTCGTGGTGTAACTCCAATGGTTGTTGATAAGATCGCTTCTACCGATGACTTCTTCCGTCTTGGTAAAGAACTTGCTATCAAGTCTGGCCTCGCTAAGAAGGGTGATACCGTAGTTATGGTTTCTGGTGCTCTCGTTCCAACTGGCACCACCAACACTTCTTCTGTTCACACTCTCTAATTTGAGTTTGAATATTAAAAGTGGTCATAATCTAAGCTTGTAGCTTAGACTAATTAAAATCTAAGAAGGCATGCTCTCGGGCATGCCTTTTTCTCATTCTTTCATTCATTCTTCCTTTTATCTACATTTATCAATTCCTAAACCAATGGATAAGGACCAAAAGCAGCCATTGTTTGTAATTTCCTTATGGCTCCTCGGGAAAATATTTAAGTTACTCTTAGTAAGTCGCATTATTTAAATTAGAGACGATCTATAATAAGCAACAATGAATAATCGTGTGACATCCTCCCCCTCCTATAGAGGTGGGGGCTTCCCACCGATAAGATAGGTTCAGTTCTCGCTCAAGCA
>ERZ1034739.357-NODE-357-length-11571-cov-67.966134_pt1 | contig 11571 bp, 5 predicted proteins | sample MGYA00520636_ERZ1034739 | MGnify/ENA primary metagenome ERZ1034739 (study PRJEB33766, sample SAMN09781703) | gut metagenome | biome: gut microbiome | host: Homo sapiens | place: Madagascar | study: EMG produced TPA metagenomics assembly of the PRJNA485056 data set... | reverse complement strand
AGGAGTCAACGTGCATAACTTTCTGTTTTTACCCACAGATATGCACGATGACTCTCTTTTAATAAAATTTTCAGAAATGCAATCAAAGGCGAATTCTAATGTTCTATCCTATACGCAAATAAGCCCAAGACCTCATTTCATGGCTAGGCGGTATGTTATAATCAAACCATAATTGTGTGTGGTTTAAGTTGGGGATTTGTCTATGAAAACTTCGAAAATAATTAAACTGTGTACTATTACAATCCTTGAAATAGCACTATTTCAACCAGCAGTAGCAGCAGTAGCAAATTCTCCTATTCCAAATTATGCCGACGATAACGAAGACTGCATTAGAGCTCTGTACCAAATTACCACACAAGCGGAAAAAAGCTGTGGCGACATCAGTGATAACGATATCAAAGTTTTACGATCTGCTTGCTTTTGCGCCCCAATTCAAGGGAACGCACCTAGCGGACAATGCACTAATAGTGAGAATGATGCTGAGCTAAATATTAACACTCAAAACCATAAAGCTTTTTTTGAACTCAGTCCACAGAATAGTTGTCCTTCTGAACAATATATTACAGACCTTGCTCTACATGAAAAGAATTATTTCCATATCATTCCTAATTTCTGTACTAACAAAGTGGACAATAATGGTATTACCAAGAATAATGCTTGGTTACATAAATCATCTTTTAACGACGGAAAAACAGAAATCACCATGGATAGCTTGCGTGAACGCCTAATTAACACTTCATGCAACAGAATTATTGCTATAGACGACCAAACGTCTCTTAACGATCCTTACCCATACAAGCTTTACGTTGCATTGAATGATGATTTAATTTTAAGTAAAGAAATTAAACTAAGTGACTCTAATGAACCAGCAATTATTTTTGGGAAAAATATAACAATAACGGGCAATGAAGAACAAAGAAAATTAGCCCACATTCTCGCTTATGGCACACTTAATATTAATAATGGGAATGAATTTATCGGCGGGCTAAATGCAAATAAATTAAACTACACATTCACCACCGACAACACAAAGCAAAAAATTATCACATCTATAGACCTGACTGGAGGGGAATGTCGTCTCTGTTCAAAGATTCAAAAGGCAGAAGCTAACGCTTTTCGCCTATCTCAAATAAGCGGACAAAACGCTTGTGAACAAATAATTCTGCAACTTGAAAAATGTACCTCTGGAAATTCTGAATGCACGCCTTACAAAGAAAATGGAGCCGTTGTAACCATAACCAAAAAAGATGGAACAAGCACTACTAAAACCACTGATGAAAACGGGCGCATTAACTTAAGTAATAGCACTTTTTCCGCAAGTCTTGGAATAAATAACCAAGCTACCAAAGTATACTGTGACGCTACTACTAATACTTTAAGTGATAGCTGTACTTTTTCTGAAAATATTTGTGAGGCCTCAATCAACACCGTTGCTGGGTATGTCGGCGAAACTTTACCTGTAGAAATTAAAATTACAGGCAATGTTAGAGATTCATTCAAGGCTTCTAACGACAATACTGCAGATAGTACCGATACTGTTATAAAGGTTTACGCTAATGTAGCCACCACCCAAAATGTTACTATAAAAACTAATATTGATGGCCACGAGCACAAGATTTCAATCGAACCTGAAGCGGGGACTACTACACCTAAAAACGGTGACATTGTTTTACCAAATGCAACTATCTCCTATAACGAACACTCAAACCAAACTATCATTAAGAGTACCTTAGTAGTAAATACTCTAGCGTTAGACCGCGAACCAAAAACCACTTATTTTAACTTCATCAAACTTGAAGTCCAAAACAAAAATCCAGTCAGCGGCGAAACGCCAGAAGAATTTATCTTCGATTTTAGGCAAGAAACAACCAAACCTAAAATTAGAACTGCCCCCGTAGCCATTTGTTTAAATGTCAACAACGAGAACACTATTCTTGAAAGCGACCGCGCCTATGATTGGACTCAAAAAGCAGTTGGCTGCACCAATGAATTGTGTAAAGCAAACACTACCCCGGTTGATCAAAACGTAATTGCAGATCAAGAGAACCTTAGTAAGTTTTGTGATGCGACCACAGATTTATTACCTCATGACGTTTACGACGACTGGCAACGTGAAGGCGCTTTGACCCCGTTATACAAAACTACCTTTGATGCGTGGTATCAAACTCCATCTGATGCCAATGTAATAACTCCTAGCGACCTAGCAACAGAAGATTCAACTCTTAAAAGCTCCTATGAAGCACTCAATATGTATATTGGCGACACAACCGAACGCTTAAAACTTGGTTTTACTGGCATCCACGGCTCTAGCGCCACCACCCCTAAAATAAGATTTACTAACAATGGTTGGATTAGCGCTAGTACTTATAACCCCATTAACACCATTCCGGAACGAAAAACGTATTTTTATAGCCCAGTCTACACAGTGGTTCCGGTTTATTTAACCCCAGGAAATGCTGACATCTTTAGTTATTACTCTTTAACGACAAGTGAAGATCTAACTAAGGTACCTGATGATTTGACCACCGTTGAAAACATAAATAAAAACAACTGCCCGCAGTACTATAATGAAAAACTTCTCTTACGCTTGAAGTTAAATGGCCGCAGTGCAACAGATAAAATCCTCACCAACATCCGAGGCTCTCTCGTTGACAACACCAAAAATGAAGTAGATTTTGTGGGCTTTAGTGTTCTACTTAAAGACGAACCAACCACCCCTACTTCAAGCTCCATTTCAATGGCTCAAGAAAATGAGGCCAACTTTAGTAAGTTAAAGTCCCTAAAAAATTGGGACACCACAAAGGACGCTGATGGTTTTGTTTCTACCGCTTTTATGACTGCAGACAATAAATTCTCCTTATTAGGCACGCAAGAAGCAGATCCTAAGACCGTCTTTCTCGGGGTTTTAGGGCGCACCAAGATGTGTCTGGCGCCACAAGAAAAAGATGGTGCTTTCACCTGTAATTACGATGTATTTACCCGTAATGAAGTCGCAATCCCTGAAGAAGATACATTACAAAAAGGGTTCCTCGCCTCTGCGGTAAAAAACTACTATGGTTTGAGCGTAGTCCCTACAATTAGCAAGCTTGGAGACACGATAAACGATCTTTCGACCCCGTGGAAAAACTACCACGTAACATTTTTGCCTGTTAGCAAAGGCTCTGGCCCACTCCTTAAAAGTGTCGCCTTTGGGCGTTTAGTTTCTCTACCTGTAACAGGTAAGCAAGACACCTTATACCTACCGTTCACCATTCAATACTTGGACCAAAATGGTAATTGGAAGGTCCGTAAAGACCAGTGCACAACTTTAAATCTAGTCGATTACACTACACCAAATTTACCACCAAACATGTTTTTCAAGACGGCAAAGAAAGATGGCGTACAAACTGATAAAAACGGGGTTATTAACCTAAAAGACGGAGAAGAGGTGCAATTAGGCTTTTGTACTAGCCATGACAAGAACTCTTGTAACGCAACTGCATTAGATGGGAACTTTGGGGCAGGTATACTTTGGCTTAAGGCCGAACACCAAAAAGGCACCATTGATAAAGACTCCTACGGCCTTTTAGATCTCAAGTTTAATCCAGGAAGCAATGATAATAAGAACATTGATCATTTATTGGATAAAACAACCTCTCAAGGTGGGTTCTTGTTTAAGCAAGTTAAAAACAATCTTCGCATCATCAACGAAACAAGAGAGTAAATTTTTAAAGTTTAGTTCTCATTTCAATTTTAAATGAAGCTTTAGGCCCCTATTTTGGTCATATATAGGGGCCTAAATTTTTTCCTCACTCGCCATCCCGTTACCCAAATATAAATCATCATATAAACCATCAAATTAATTTTGGTCCTCAAGTAGGCAAATTAAAAAATTGAGACAAAGTTAAGTTTATTTCTGGATATTTACGAGGGATAAGCTAGCCTAACTTAATGCGTAGCTCTTATAGATTCCGCCCCCAAATTAATACCCCTTCTACTCTTACTAGAAATTTTAATTGCGAATTAAAGCGTCTAGAGATAAGCGCCAAACGAACCCGCCCTTATTAAGAACATAAAGCATCCCTTAGTGCAGAGTGTAAAAGTCAACTTCATAATGTAGATTTTCGCCAATCTCAAAATGCTGTTTAACTTTAAAGAAGATAACTTTCACCATCGATTACTAGCTTTAAATACTAGTAGCAATGTAGAGCCTTTATAAGTAAATCAGGAAGCAAGGACGGGAATAAACCCCAAAAGAAAAGGGTACGTACCTACGTATGTATCGATGAATGAAAATTAAAGAGCAAAAAAGGACCGCCAAATTACAAGAACATGGTTTTAGGCATTTAATTAGTAATACTTAAGCTGAGCTTGAAAAAAGCCACGAAAGAAGAAAGTGCTCCCCCGCCTCCACGTCAAACAATTCATACACGAAAAAACCCTGCCGAGGCAGGGTTTTAAAATTAAAGCTTACTAAAAGCCGGAGTTTCCTCCAGGCTTTTACAGTAATATTACTTAACGTCGCAAGCGTCGAGGTACCAAACGTCCTTCACGTAATCCATGATTGAGCGGTCAGAGTTGAACTTGCCCATAGTGCATGAATTGATGATAACAGCCTTAGCCCACTGCTTCTTGTTCTTGTACATAGCGTCGATCTTAGCCTGAGCATCAGAGTAAGAAGCGAAGTCAGCAAGAGCGAGGTAAGTGTCACCACCATCGAGGAGCGCGCGCTTAATGCCAGCGAGTTCACCAGGACGGCCTGGAGTAAAGTAGTCGCTATCGAGCCAATCAAGGGCACCCTTGATTTCTTCGTTGCTGTTGTAGTAATCCCATGGGTTGTAACCCTGAGCCTTAATAGCCTTAACTTCGTCAACGTTGAGACCGAAGATAGCGTTGTTTTCTTTACCAGCTTCTTCAACGATTTCGATGTTAGCACCATCCATAGTACCAAGGGTAACAGCACCGTTCATGGCGAGCTTCATGTTACCAGTACCAGAAGCTTCGTAACCTGCAGTAGAAATCTGCTGAGATACGTCTGCAGCTGGGATGAGCTTTTCAGCAAGGCTTACACGGTAGTTAGGCATGAATACAACCTTGATCTTGCCACCAATGCGTGGATCGTTGTTGATGCGTTCGCCAACCTTATTGATAGCGTAGATGATATCCTTTGCCATCTTATAGCCAGGAGCAGCCTTAGAACCGAAGATGAATACGTGCTTGCAAATGTCAAGATTTGGATTTGCAAGGAGACGACGGTAAAGAGCAAGGATGAACAAAAGGTTCAACTGCTGACGCTTGTATTCGTGGAGACGCTTGATCTGGATGTCGAAAATTGCATCTGCATCAACGTCAATACCAGTTTCCTGCTTAATTACCTTAACGAGCTTGAGCTTGTTAGCGTGCTTGATATCCATGAAACGCTTCTGGAATTTTGCATCATCAGCAAGTTTCTTTGCATCTCTGAGGTCATCAAGGTGGGTAGGCCATTCTGCGCCAACAACTTCAGTGTAGAGGTCAGCAAGAGCAGGGTTACAAGCAAGGAGCCAACGACGTGGAGTTACACCGTTAGTTACGTTGCAGAACTTAGAAGGCCAAATCTTAGCGAATTCTGGGAAGAGGTCTTCACGAACGAGGTCAGAGTGAATCTTAGCTACGCCGTTAACCTTATGAGAACCAATTACACAGAGGTTGCCCATACGAACCTTGCGGCAATCGCCTTCTTCGATAAGAGAGAGCTTAGCCTTAATAAAATCGTTACCAGGGAAGGTCTGTTCGCATTCGCCTTCGAGGAATCTACGGTTGATTTCATAGATGATTTCGAGGTGACGTGGAAGAACCTTTTCAAAGAGGTATACAGGCCACTTTTCAAGAGCTTCTGGAAGAAGAGTGTGGTTAGTGTATGAGAATACCTTGTAGCAGATACCCCATGCCTTTTCCCAATCCATGCCTTCTTCGTCAACGAAGATACGCATAAGTTCAGGAATAGCGATAGTTGGGTGAGTATCGTTAAGCTGAATTGCAATCTTACTAGCAAATTCTGAGTAATCTACAACACCATTCTTGGTGTGAGCACGCTTGTAACGACGGAGGATATCCTTAAGTGAGCAAGCGCAGAAGAAGTACTGCTGAACGAGACGGAGGATCTTACCAGCTTCGGTAGAATCGTTAGGGTAAAGAACCTTAGAAATAGTTTCAGCCTGAGCCTTTTCGTTCTGAGCGTCAACGTAACCGCCAGCGTTAAATACGTCCCAATCAAAAGATTCGGTAGCGCGTGATTCCCAAAGTCTGAGGATGTTTACAGTAGTGCCCTTGTAGCCAACTACTGGGATATCCCAAGGCACACCTTTGATAACCTGAGCTGGGTGCCATACTTTCTTAAGAGAACCATCTTCAGCGAAAGTGGTTTCTACGTAACCTGCAAGAGGAACTTCCTGGATTGATTCTGGACGGCAGATTTCCCATGGGTTGCCGTATTCACGCCATGAATCAGGACGTTCGATCTGACGGCCATCACGGATTTCCTGACGGAAAAGACCGTTTTCGTAGTGGATACCGTAACCGATAGCAGGCATGTTAAGGGTTGCAAGAGAATCGATGAAGCAAGCAGCAAGACGACCAAGACCGCCGTTACCGAGAGCCATATCTGGTTCTTCTTCGCAAAGATCGGTAAGATCAAGATCCTTACCAAGTTCAGCACCAAGATCCTTTAACGCAGCGTCACAAACCTTGAAGAGGTTAAGGTTGTGAAGGTTGTTAGAGGTAAGACGACCCATAAGGAATTCTGCAGAGAGGTAATGCACTGCGCGAGTATCTTTCTTAGCGTGAGTCTGCTGAGTCTGAGTAAGACGTTCGTAAACGAGTTCATTTACTGCAGCACAGGTAGCCTTCCACCAAGCTTCCTTGCTAGCCTTGTTTTCGCTAGTGCCGAGAGTTGAGTGGAGGTGGTGAATGATCTTCTGCTTGAAAGTATTCTTGTCAATAGAAGCGAACTTAGCTGCTTCTTCAACAACAGGAGCTGAATTAGCTTCAACCTTTCTCTTAATTGCCATATTTTTTCCCTTGTTTCCCGAAAAAAGCTTCGGGTTGTTAACATAAACTGTTGTGCCATATGCGGCTGGCCAGTTTCACGAAATGTGTGACCGTCGCGTCATACATGCACCTGTACAAATAAGACAGGTAAATATTAGCTAAACATCACACTTTTTTTATTGATTTAGATCAATTTTACAAAAATAATAACGTTTTCAAGTATAAAAAAACTATATCGGGCTTCATTTTCGTGATTTTTTACACAATCGTAACATTGAAAAAGCGGTGGTAAATAATGTGATATTGATCACGTTTGAGTTTTTACCTCCTCTTCTCACAAAACATCACTTTTTACTGACTCTAATTAATTTATTATTTTCGTGATCTATATCACATATGATTAATTTATATTTTTATGAGTTTTTATTGTATTTTTATATACGAACTCTAAGTCTTTCTTATGCCGGACTAAATGGCATAATCACATGCCGATTTTTCCACCTTTATTTACTCAGTAGGATTAAAACAACCGCCAAGTAATATACCCTCATTTGCCGTGTAATAATGTTATTAAGGTTACGCTTTAAAAAACAATAAAATCAATTTATCAAATTTTGCTTCTTTTAAATGTCCTGTAAAAAATATAGTTTCTTCTATCTAACTATCGCCCCTACCGTTCCCCCAAAAATTAAAAATAAAAACAAAAACACAATTCAAAGCCAGCCCCAAAAACCCACCATTCAAAACCAACTCAACCTCATGAAAGGCAAAGCCATCGCTAAGTTGAGTTTCATATGCGATGGTAAAGTTACGTTTCTCCACCATGAGATAAAAAAAAAACGGGCCCGAAGGTCCGTTTTCAACTATTTATTTAAGCATGTGAACTTAAGCTTGGTTAAAATATTAAACCCCAGCTTTAGCTAAAGCCGCAGATACGATTTCCTGCGCTTCTTTTTGAATCTGAGCTAAGTGTTCAGGGCTCTTAAAGCTTTCCATGTAAATCTTGTAGATTGATTCAGTGCCACTTGGACGCGCAGCAAACCAACCGTTTTCAGTTACAACCTTAAGACCACCAATAGCGGCACCATTACCAGGAGCAGATGTTAACTTAGCAATAATTGGTTCACCAGCAAGTTCTGAAGCCTCAACGAGTGAAGGATCAAGCTTAGAGAGAACAGCCTTTTGCTGAGTATTAGCCGGAGCATCAACACGGTTATAAATTGGATCACCAAACTTAGCCTTGATTTCGTTATAAAGGATCTGAGGATCCTTACCTGTTACAGCCATAATTTCAGCTGCGAGCAAGCACATGATGATACCGTCTTTATCGGTAGTCCAAACAGTACCGTCTTTACGTAAGAATGAAGCACCCGCAGATTCTTCACCACCAAAGCCGTAAGCACCAGTAAAGAGACCATCAACAAACCACTTAAAGCCAACTGGAACTTCCTTAAGATCACGGCCAATGCTCTTAACTACACGGTCGATGATAGAAGAAGAAACCAAAGTCTTACCTACTGCCGCATCCTTTGACCAGCCTTCACGGTGAGTGAAGAGATACTGAATTGCAACTGCAAGATAATGGTTAGGGTTCATTAAACCACTCTTACAAACGATACCATGACGGTCATAGTCAGGGTCATTTGCTACTGCGATATCAAACTTATCCTTAAGATTGATGAGGCTAGCCATAGCATAAGGGCTTGAGCAGTCCATACGAATCTTACCGTCACGGTCAATAGTCATGAAACGGAAAGTAGGATCTACGTTGTAGTTTACAACTTCAATGTTAAGACCATAAGTCTTAGCGATAAGATCCCAATAGTAAACACCTGAACCACCAAGTGGATCTACCCCAATCTTAATGCCAGCCTTCTTGATAGCTTCAACATCGATAATGTTGCAAAGATCATCAACGTATGGCTTACGCATATCAACTTCAGCCACGTTTGCCATCTTAAGCGCAACAGCGATATCTACAGACTTAACATCCTTAAGACCATTTTCAAGAATTTCGTTAGCGCGGTTTTCTACCCACTTAGTGATGTTAGTATCAGCCGGACCACCGTTAGTTGGATTGTACTTAAAACCACCATCTGCTGGAGGATTGTGTGATGGAGTAATAACGATACCATCAGCAAGATCAGAAGTACGCCCCTTGTTATAACCAAGAATAGTATGAGAAATTACAGGAGTTGGGGTGTAACCAAAATCCTTTTCAATGCGAACTTGACACCCGTTAGCTGCTAAAACTTCAATGGCAGTGTAAAGAGCTGGTTCAGAAAGACCATGAGTATCCATACCCACAAAGATTGGTCCAGTCACGCCTTCTTTCGCTCTGAATTCAGCAATAGCTTGGCTGATTGCCTTGATATGAGATTCAGTAAAAGCTGAAGTTAAAGAACTTCCACGGTGACCAGAAGTACCAAAAGCTACACGCTGTTCAGCTTTTGACATATCAGGTTTATTCAAATAATAAGCAGAAATAAGACGAGGGATGTTTTGGAGGTCTTCCAGTTTTGCAGGTTTGCCGGCATTTGGATGTAAAGCCATACTAGATCCTTTTCCTGTAATATTAGTACATGTTCTCTTTATACCAATAATTTCATTACGAAAGTGCATTAGACCAAATTACGTCTTGCTCACAATCTCAATAAAACATTGACCTGTATGAAAGGAACAAAAGAAGAAAGTTATATTTTGATATCAAAGATAAATTGGGTTTTACTAAGCCCATCTAAATTCATACAGCATCTACCTAAGCCTATTCTCATAGGAACAAGTAGAAGTCTTATTGGGTATTTAATTACTGTTTCTAATTTAACACCCAAGCTATAAAAGCTCTAAATGTACTTAAACTTTAATTCTCTTCAACAAAATAGACCATGGTCACATTTTCATCGAATACCGCTAAAAATAGCACATAATCATAACCGTCGCAAGAAGCGCAAGTGAGTTTTTTGTGAACTTAATCGCCCTATACTAGATTTAAAAAGCCACAAAAATAAGCCACTTGTTTTGGCCTTTAGAGAAATTCACGCTGTAAAATCCAAGTTGAACCGAACAAACATCAAGCAAAACTTATGCCAACCAAAAGCTCCTAACTAAAAGATAACATAAAACCTAACGGCGGGCTGAAAGGCGTGCTTGTTTTTCCCACAAAGCCTCTTCTTCTTCGTGGACTTTCTTACGCTTTTCAGAAAGTTCAACTAATCGCCCTTCATCATCATCTTCTTCTAACACAAATTCCCCACCTTGAGCTTTAGGATAAAGAGCCACAGCGCATTCTTCGAATGCGTAGCACACGCCAATCGCAACATGTTCATAGATCAACATGAAATCACGTTCTGAATTTTCCCCTTCCGGAATGTCTTCATCAATGCCTGCGATATCCATAATATCTCGTAGCATTTCTTGCAAATCGTTACTTAATTTTGAATGCACCTTTTGTTTGCAAGAAAAACCAGTCACAAAAGAATGAGCAAATTCAGCTAAAGCATGGGCTCTATCTCTTATCGGGGTATCATCATCGGGAATTAAAATATCAGCCTTATCATTTTCCACAATATCAGTTACAACATCAGTTGCGATTTGCTTAATCCAAGCCACTGCGCTTCCTGGCAATGGTTCACCATCATTCATAAGCTGTACTGCATACTCTAAAAAAGCCGGATCTTCCGCTTTTATCCCAGAGGCAATCATACCAACAACAAGACCATAGACATCAGATACAGATGCATAAAGACCTGCTTCTTTTAAAATAGACTCGCCTTCAAGGTATTTGTTTTCGTTACTAACTGCCATAACGTATTCCTTAAATGATTAAACTCTAATAGACAATAAAAACAAAGTGAACTAGATCTTATGCATCTCGACAATTCCAACCTAAATTAGGAGGAAGGCTCTCACCTAATCAAACCTAAAATCAGTCCCTTCAATTTTAAGCAGGATTTAAAAAAAATTTCAAACAAAAAATACTTGCTTGTTGATAAATTTATCAAGATATAGCCTACCAATTTTCTTTAATAACCAAAACTCTATTAATATGAATAGATTTAAACTCAAAACACCTTGCCTTAGCTTTAAAAATAACTGCTTAAATTTTACTCATCTTTACTTTTAAAACTCGTGATCCATATCATGTAGGATTCAATGCGTATTGCATGTTTGTTTGCATTTTGCAAATATTATTCTTAATTTGCAAATTAAACAAACTTTCCGAAATTAGTTTTCCCTTTAAAATTTTTAACACTTTTTATTTTATTTAAAAAACTCACTCCCCAAAACTCAATCAAAACCAAACTTTTTAGATTATCATCTTGTTTAATACCGTTTTTGCAGTATTTAATTCTTTGTTTTGCACGTTTTGGATTATTTATCCCGTTTTAACTTTTAGGTAAATAATTTTTAATGAAAATAATTCAAAATTGGCACGGCTTTTGCTACCATAATTGCGTAATCAGTTTATCCCGTGCTCTTTCATAGTAATATGAAAGATTTTGGACTTCAAACTCGGATTTTCATATTTTTTATGACATATGAGTAAGTCCGAGTTCATAGCCC
>ERZ1034739.353-NODE-353-length-11709-cov-4.257766_pt1 | contig 11709 bp, 19 predicted proteins | sample MGYA00520636_ERZ1034739 | MGnify/ENA primary metagenome ERZ1034739 (study PRJEB33766, sample SAMN09781703) | gut metagenome | biome: gut microbiome | host: Homo sapiens | place: Madagascar | study: EMG produced TPA metagenomics assembly of the PRJNA485056 data set... | reverse complement strand
CTCCTATCTTTTTCATCTTTTTTCCCATCCCAACCAGCAAATTGAGCAACAGCTTTTACCCAATCAACAGTAGATAATTCTAATATTTCCCAGTTATTTTCCCAACTAATATTGTCCTCTAAAACCTCTTGACAAAGTTTTACAAAAGTAGACTTTCCACTTCCACCAGAACCATTAATTATTACAATTCTTGCTTCCATAATTTATCCCTCAATTCTTCACGAGTAGGATATCTACCACAACACTTATCGCCTTCTGGACACCAAAGAAGATATTGACAATGAGGAACAAGTTCTTTAGCAAATACTGGATTAATTCCTGCAATTTGTCTTTTCATTTCAAGGGCAATTTTACGAATAGGTTCTTGAGCACGAGTACACAAACGCTTATGCATAAATGTAATTAAAGCTTCAGGGGTAAAACCTATCGCTAAAGTAGTATTAGTTGCTCTTGGCAAAACAAAATTAGCATCTTCTACTGCGGCATTAATCTTAACGCCATTTTCAGTAAGGATATCACGAATAAGCCTACGAGTTGTATCAATATTACTCATAAGATTTTGATACAAAGCTTTGGCTTTCTCGTTTTTTTCAATATTACTTGGTATAATATAAGTAAAATTATTTTTGTCGATATATCTAAATGAAGCCAGATTCTTAACAATCTCATCAGGACTTACACGAGGAATTGCTTCAATCAAATCCATATAAGCATACTTGTCCTGATTATCATAACGCACTCCAATTTCAGAGCGCATCATCTGTTCTAAAGTGCCTCTATCTGCTTCAATTTCAAACTTAATATATTCACAACGAGAACCACTCATGTGACCTGAATCTTCACATTTCTTCCCCACTCGTTCAGCATATTTTTTATCTGTATTATAACATTCACAGGCAAATTCACCGTGATTTTTATATAAATCCTCTAATACAGTAGGATTCAAAAGGGTTACTTTCATTATGCCTTTGTTTCTCCCTTCTTATATTTCATCAAAAGATATTCAAAAGTTTGTGGAGTATAATTCATATAAGGCATCATACATCCAACATTAATCATTTGGGCTCTATTTAAATATTCATTTCCATTAGAGTTTTCTAATTTTTCTTTTGCCATTTTAGCAAAATCTTCTACTAAGTCTTGTTCTTTGGTTGTATGAGTATGTCCGTGTAAATGGAAACAATTATCATAACAAGACCCATAATAAGAAAGAATCGCAAAATGAGAAAGGATTACTCTATAAGGTTTACCATCAACTGTCTCAGTTACTTCTTTGTAATGACAAATTTCAGCTAATTTTTTCCTAACTCCTGTAGAATATTGTTTACAGTCATGATTCCCTTGAATTAAATGAATATTACCGTTTAACTTATTTAAAATACGAATCCATTCATCTGACCCTGCTTTCCACAAAAAATCTCCCAGTACATATACATGGTCTGCATTTGAAACCTATTTATTCCAACGAGAAATTAAGTCAAACTCCATTTCTTCTGTTGTATCATATGGGCGACTATCAAACTTAAGAATATTTTTATGTCCTAAATGCAAATCTGAAATATAATAATTCATTAACTTAAACACTCCAAACTATTTCCAATAGACGATTGCTGACACCATCTTGTATCGACAACAGAAGGGTCTCCTAAAAATTCTACATAGTCTTCTGTAACTTTAGTAATTACACCAGCTAAAATATAATCTTTATGAACTGGATTATAAACAAGAATTGTCCAATTTAACAAATTATTCTATGCATCTTCAACATTATCTTCTTTTCTATTAAATCTGTATTTTAGCCATTTAGTAGATTCTAAAGGCTGCTTTTTTGGAAAATTCATTTCTTTTCCTCTTCTTTCCAGAAAGGATAATTATCTCTCTTTTTACAAGACCTTTCATACTTACAAGAAAGCTCACATCCATAAACCATATAATGATTATCACAATGTTTACAAACAGCTTGCCCATAAGGATAACTTAATTCTTCAAGCATTAAAACGGCTTTCTTTCCATCTATCCCGTCAATACATTTTCTCTCGTGTAAATAGCATTCGCCTAAAGACTAAAATTCTTTCCCACATTTTTCACAACAATATTTAATTGTCATTTTCCATAAACCTCTTTCTTTTTATTTTCATAAAACTTATTCAACCCTACGAGGTCAGGAGCATTTGGACAAGTCTTTTCTCCCATAAATGTAGTAATCATATTAATAATTCTCTTATTTCTATGATTAAGAGGAGGAATAGAAGTGTCCTTAAAAGCAGAACAAATAAAACGAGAACAAATTTCAGGTCGTACTTCATAAATTTGGCACTTATTTTCCTTGTTCAAAAAAGGACAAATATCTTTAAAATCTTTATCTAAAGCAGTATTACGATTAATCATTTTTACTTCTGGATGCTGACCAAGATACTTTTTAATCTTCTTTACTTCTGCATCACTTACGCAAAGAATTGCAGAACAACAAGCTCCACATCCAGAACATTTACCATCAATAGTATGGTCTACTGTATTAGCCATCTGACTATTCATTCCCAAATTCCTCCATCAAGTTCTTCTCTTACGCGCATAAGAATCTTTCCTAACTTATTTTCTCCAACACCATTGCAAACTCCCCATGTAGTATCATGCCACCAATTTCCCTCTTCAAGATAAGCGTCACCAGTATCAAGAAGAAGTTTGGCGAGATTTTTGTTCTGAGTAAATTTTGCACTAACAATTTCATACATTGTTTGCTCTTTAATATCTTCCCAATCTTTACGCAACTTACAATTCCTACCAGCAAGTTTTGCTTGAGCTGGATTCATGGAAATATATTTTTTACGGTCTTCATCTCTAATTTCTTTTTGTGCTTGAAACGCTGCTTCTGAATTTTGATAGGTTAAACCATTATAACTTACAGGTGCATTATAAAAATTAGAGAGAAAAGCATAAGCATCAAAAAAATCTTTAATTGCTTCCATATTATTTTCCAATCCTTTTCAAAAATTCTTCTTCGTTCATAATAGGAGTCCCTAATTCAGCGGCTTTCTTAGCTTTAGATGAACCACTATTAGCTTCATTAGTCAAAAGATAATCAGTCTTTTTAGAAACAGAACCAGTTAACTTTCCACAATTATCGGTAATAATCTTTTCAATCTCAGAACGTTTCATAGTATTAAAAGCACCTGTAACACAGAAAGTTTTACCATTGATAAACTCATTCGTTGCAATCTGTACTGGCTTATCCCAAACTAAATTTAATTCAAAAATAAGATTTGTAAACAATGAATCTTCACTATTCCACCAGTTATGCAAAGCTTGAGACATTATTTCACCAAAGCCATCTAAAGTAGAGAAATCAAACTTATTAAAATCAAGAGCCTCTTCAAAAGCCATCCAATCTCCATTAAAATGTTTACTGATTTCCTTTGCCGCTGTCTTGCCAATATTGGGAATACTTAAAGCGACAAGAAGATTTTCAAGTTTAACATGGCGAGACTTTTCAATAGATTCAATTAACTTGCTATAAGATTTTTCACCAAAACCCTCCATCTCGATAATTTCGTTTTTATACTTATCAAGATGATAAAGGTCTGCATACTTCTTAATATATCCAGCATCAATAAATCTCTTAAGGGTAGCTTCACTCAAACCATCAATATTCATTGCTGGCTTAGATACGAACTGAACGAACTTAGCTAAATTCTTCTCAGGGCAATCAGGATTCTCACACCAAAGAGTCTCTGCCCCAGATTCGGAAATCTTAGTTGTTGTAGGTTTACCACAGCAAGGGCAAACCTTTGGAATTTCAAAATATTCTTTCATATTATAATATCTCCAATGTAAACCTTTACAAGTGTTCCTTTTTCCTTGACAACACAAGCAAATTTTACTCTATAATATCTATTTTTGTCTTCCAGCTTCAGAAGCGCTTTCAAAAACTTCTCCTGTTTCAACACATTGAACAGGACGTTTTCTAGCTTGTGTAGCTTTTTTAACATTATTTTTTCTAAAATGATATGCTAATTCTGGATTTTCTTTTTGCCATTCTAACATCTTTTGAGCATGAGCTTTCCGAAATTCGGGATTCTTTTTCATCCACTCTACTGCTTTTTCATTTGCTAAAGGCGATACTTCTTTATATCCACCATTTACTATATTATAACCTTTTTGTGGATTAGTAGAATCATAAAAAGTTATCCAAAATATTTCTTTTTCATATGCTTCTTCTAAAGAAAAATATCCTTCTTCTAAAATCTCATGGTCAAAGTTTTCCCATCCATATTTTTCTATAGCATTATAAAAATATGAACAAGTTCTATAAGCCTTCCCATTTTTCCATCTTTTTTGAGGTTCCTAACAAGTTTCTCCTACATAAACTTTCTAATTAATTTTATTTGTGTGCTTATAAATATAATAATATTTATTCATTTTTTAGCCCAAACAATTTGTGGAATAATCATATTCATTTTTGCCACTTTAATTGGTTGCCCCTTGTAAGGGTCTCCAAAAATATTTTTAATAACACTAATATTATGAACAGACGCTCTACTTACCTCTGTGTTATCAAGAACAACTGGTTTAAAAATTGCAGTAGGAGTAATTATACCAGTTTTACCAACTGCCCATTCAATATCTAAAAGCACACTATCAGCAGTTTCATCTTCATATTTAAAAGCCAAGCTCTTACGAAAATGATGACCAGTATTACCAAGACTTAAACCATAAGCAATATCATCATAAGTAATAACACAGCCATCAACAGGAATACCTTTTTTATCGGCGACTTGTTTTAACTTAACAGTTAAATCTTCAATTCCATAAAGGTCAACATTATCACCATTGAAGTAATTGCAAGGAACAATAGTAAAACCTAAAGACTTAAGCTTACTCATATCTTTTCTAAAACTACCAGTAGTTCCTTCAATTAAGCTCCAAGCCCAAAACTGAAGACCTCTCTGAGAAGCAATCTTGTTATCTAAAAGAGAAAGGCTACCACTTGCAAGATTGCGCTGAGTAGCATACTCCTCTCCATTAGAGAGCTCTGCATTAATTCGTTCAAAATCCTCTCTAAGAATAATGCATTCACCATCAATAACAAGAGTTTCTTTACTATCAATTGCCAAAGGAAGATTTTTCATAACCTTGGCATTATTAAGAACATCTGTTCCTTCAACACCATTACCACGAGTCTCAGCAGAAACAAGTTTGCCATTTTCATATCTAACAGACATAGTAAGACCATCTAACTTCATAGATAAAGCTACTTCTTTGTCACCAGCAAAATTAAGCAAATCTTGACAGCTTTTAGTTTTATCAAGAGATAGCATTAAATGGTCATGCTTAACTTTCTTAAGCGAAGCAACAATTTCATAACCAACTGTTTGAGTAGGAGAATTTGCAAGAATAAAACGCTCTTCTGTTTCTAATTCGCGTAATTCATCAAACAGCTTATCATATTCTGCATCAGAAACAAGAGATTCACTATAATTATAATACTTGTCTCGATACTTGTTTAACAAACTCGTTAATTCTTTAATACGTGCAATATTTTCGTAACTATTCATATTAATCTCCATTACTTGTCAATTGTACTCATAATAAGTAAAGATAAAACAACCCAAACAACTAAAATACCAACTACTGCATAACTCATGTTTTAGTCTCACTTTCTAAAAGCTCTTTCTTTAAAGAATTAGCAATCATTGTCCTTTGTACATTTCTTAAAACATCTTCTACTTCTTTATCAGTTTCAAAATGCTTATCCATTACATATTCATCTACTAAAACTTCTGCTTCTGTAATTAAAGATTCTGCAATTTTTTTAGCATCTTCAACAGGAAGTGGAGTAGTCTTGTAACTAATTAACAACTCAGGGTCTTTAGGAATCAAAATCTTTTCATAAGTCTCATCTTCTGCAATATATCTTTTAATAAAATCAGCCAATCTTGCAATATGATGAAAATCTTTTAATCCATAACCATAATTGTCGATATCAAACTCATTATGTGGTGCTCGATGAAACATCTGCTTATACTTAGTCTTCATATTACCATACATTGTCAGCACAGCCTTATGAGGACAATAATGAGCAATAGCCTCTCTGTTCTTAATAACTGCTCCAAGCCACATACCAGCGTATTCTGGATTCAGTTCAAAATATTTTGTAAACAATGTTTCTGTAAAATTGATATTTTGTTTCAAATAACTATTGAACATTAAACGAATATCTTTGACTTCAAGCTTTCCGCCATCTTCATCTCGATGATATTCTTTACTAACCCAATCTTTAGAATCAACAATGTCATCAAAATGAGGAAGTACAATTGCTTTTGTGTCAACGTCAGAATGTTCGGTAGCCATGCCATAATTGTTACTACCATAAACAAACACTCCAACAATATTATATCCAAGTTCTTTCAAAAATTCATAATCAGAATGAACTCTATTATTAACCTTTTCCAAATTCATAATTTACCTTTCTTAATGTAAATAAGTAACAATATACAAATACATTTATCTATTCTTACTTAATGACATTATAGCAAATAAATTTTACCTTGTCAAGAAGTTATAAGAAATAAGTCGAAAGGGGTATAATACCCCTTAATCAACTTCTATTTTTTTATATTTTCCGCAATTACATTCCCCAGCATAGTTCTGTTCTCTAAAGGCTTTGCAAATACAAACCATATCGTCAGTTTGAGTTAAACCGCATGGACAATATTGTTTTCCATATTTCTCTTTCATTTCTGCAAGCTGACGATTTGTTTCGTCTACTAAATCTTTATTGTCGTTCAATACAATTTTTAACATTAAGATATCCTCTCTGCATATTGATTGTCAGAAACCAATGTAATTTGTAAAACATCATCAAAACGTGAAACTAAATTTGGTTTATAACGACCATATTTTAAAATTACATTGGGATACTTTTTTAATTGTTCAATTTCTTTTTCTATCTCTTCTTTATAATATCCCGTATAAATTACAAAGTCATCATTACAATTTTGTTTCCTAAAATAATCCAACAAAGACAAGACTTCTTCAAATTGCAATATAGGCTCTAAACCTCCTATTACGACTGCCTTTGTAATTTCATTATCTATATAAGCTTTATAAATAGAAGAAATTAAAAATTCTTTAGTAGCTTGTCTTACCACAGGTTCATTTTGACATACAGTAATGGGAATATTAGCTTCATGACAACATTTCCAATCACATTTACAAGTGATAAGGAAGAGGGAGGGCTTCGCATAATTAACAAAGTCCTCCATGACAACACCTTTAAGATGAATAATAGTTTCATTCATGGATAAATTACCTCAAAATTCAAATTATTTTTCTTAGCGCAAGCCCTTTTTCTCACATCTAAATCAGTCCAAACATAAATTGCCGTCTAATAAAATTTGGAATTTTTTGCTTTTTCTTGCCATTTCGCTAATTTTTCTTGACAATCTTTCTCTTCTGGATTAAAAGGCTTTTTACCATGAGTCCAATGCCCTTGAAATTCTATGAACTTATCTTCTGAAACGATATAAAAATCACAAGCGTAAGGATATCGTTCATCTGAATCATAATTACGTTTTACATCATCTTTCCGATATTTTTCACATAACTACTTATACATTTCATCTTCAGGCTTTGAGCTGTTAAAAGTCTAATTTTTTCTCCTTGTTTCCCAAGCTTTTGCAATTGACTATTCCCAATATTCAGGTGATGCCTCTGCCCTATGTTTTTTTGCTGATTCAGACATTTTATGAGAATATTCTTCTTTTTCTTCTTTTGTCCACTATTCTCTTGTATGAAGCCTTTTTTGAGTTTTAACTTCTTTCTCTTCTTCTGTTAATTCAGAATGATATTTTTTTAAAGTTTCTGAAATTTTAACACCTGTTATTTCATGATATGATTCACGAGACACATTTGCCCAACGTTTTTTGTTTCCTTCTGAATTCTTTTTATTTTGCTCTTCTTGATTATACCACCGACGATTCCACCCCTGTTTTAACCACAGGGGCAGTTCATCTTCTTGGACAAATTTGTTAATTACGCCATTGTTAATTTTACATTTCATTTGTTTAAATTCATCCAATCGCGCATTTCCCACTCTTTTTTGCGCTCTTTAGTGTAAGCTTTAACAGGAGTAAAAAATCCTACAATACGACTATATTCCGTTTCTTTAGGACAACCGCATTCAGGGCATACATCTCCATAAAATGCATGATTATGTTTGCAAGCAGAAATTTTACCAGTAAAAGCAAAATATTTAACTCCCTGTTTAGCTACATATTTAAGCATGTTCCACGCTTTATCAAAACTATCAAAAGGAGCATCTACATTAATATGTAAAATATCTCCACCAGAACAATATTCGCTAAAAGCAGAAGCAATTTTCACACGTTCTTGGATAGAAGTTTTAATACCCAAACCTATCCATTGATTTGCAAGTAATGGCAAATCTTTATTTACTTTATCTGGATAAAGCATGGCATCAGCCTGAGAAAACTTAACTGCCGCAGACTCCCGAGGAATTGCTTCAAGGTTAATTTTATAATCTTTATCCTTTTCAAATTCGTTCTTTATAGAATGGATAGTTTCAAAAATTTTCTTGCCAAAATTATAAGCTTCTGGTTTATAAATAACATTTCCAAATTCATCTATATCAGTATATCCAAAAGTAGCCATTGTTTCATAAATTCCCATAATACCAATACTAGAATAACTATGGTCAAAATCTACTAATCCATGAGAAAAATTAGGGAGTAATCCTTTTTCTACATTACGTCTAATAATGCCACGCTGACAATCAAGAACCTTTAAATCAAGATTAAGAATTTTACGGAGTCCTTTTAAATAATCCTTTTCAGTATCATACATATAACTTAAACGAGCGAGATTAACAGTAGAAACTTTAATTGACCCAACTTTAAGAGCTGCTCCACCAATACTATTAAAATACCCCAATTCTGAAACATCATTCCTCAAACGACAACAAGAACTTAAACTTGTAACATTAGAATCTACAAACCAATTAGAATCATTCCATTCTCTATTTTGTTCACAAGCGAATTTAGCAAATTCTTCATCAACAAACTCTCCATCAGGAGTAGTTAATAAACTAATAGTACTTACAGGATAAGTCATCATATTAGAATGACGAATTTTACTCATCATTTTAAGAAAACGCTTTTGGAATTCAATAATTTCTTCTTCAGCATCAATCATAAAAGTCCCATCAGGGAATTCTCCTCCACCAAAAATGGCTTCAAAATAAGGATGGTCAAAGAAATTTACATTGGTAAAAGCAGATTGAACTCCGCCCCTTAAATAAGGCTGGTTAAGAGAATAAATTAATCTTTGAATTTGTTGGTCAGCATAAATATCAGGATTTTTTAAATAATATCCATCTTTGCAATCTTTATTCCAAAAATACCACATATAAGGAATAAGATTAGGATAAGCCACTGCGCCCGAAGTTCTATTACAAGCATAACTACAATGCTCTTTTACCATGTCGATAAAACTTTCAAGATGTTTAGGAGGTTCAGCATTGAAATTATCAATAAAAAACAACCCTTTCTCAGCCACATCTTTTAAATCGTAAGCAAAACAATAAGAAGTGAAAGTTGCAGAATGAGCATCATGTAAATAAAGAGACTTGTTCCATTCAGCTTCCAACCAATCATTAGCTGCACGATACCCATATTTCTTTTTAATTTCGTAATAAAGCTTATTGTATGCAAGGAGCTTTTGATGGGGTTTACTCATTTCATTAATAAGTGATACAATATCTTTATGCCCAACGTTGGCATTAGGGTCAACTGAAGCATTAGCTACATTATCACTATCAACAAAATTGTCGATAAAGTCAGTAAAACTTAATTTACCTTCATCTAATCCCTACAGCTTTAAAAAATCTTCCCCGTATTTTTCTACAAGTCTGTTAAACTGCCTTTCAAAATCTTTATTAAGTTTAATATTAACGTTCATAAAACTTAAAGCTCCTCCTTTTTAATTATTATTAATCCATTGATTTGCTTCATTGAAAGCCATAATTTCTCCATCAACTTCAAGTAATGGAGCAGAAGCAAAACCCTTTTTAATCATTTCCTTTACATCGAAATCAGTTCTGGCTTCAAATTCAATTCCCTTTTGTTTAAGTTTCTTTTCCAAAACAATACAACGAGGGCAATTAGTGGTATACAAAACAACCATAACATCAATCTCCTTTTATCCTTTTATGTAACATCTAAATTACCATCAGATAATTTAACTAACTAATTATATAATTTCATACAACCCCAAGTATCTGCATCTGCACTATGAGCATTTTCTAAAGTATAGCCAAAATGTTCAAGCAAAGTCCCTAATTTATAATTAGCTACCTCTGCTTTTGGAATTAAACGTTTTGCATTTTCTAAGGTACAACAAACAGCATGATTTGGAATTGGAATGTGATATCTTTTCAATTCTGGATAAATTACTTTGTTAGCATCATATTTGGCATTGTGAAAAATCCAAACACTATCTGTCATATAATCTTTTATTTCTTCCCACACCTCATCAAACGTGGGACAATTTTTTATAGTATCATAAGTAATACCGTTTACTTTAGATGCTCCACTTTCAATTTGGGTCTACGGATTTACTAATATATATTTATCAGCAATTTTTTTACCGTTTTCATACACTAAAATTGCAATGCTAACAATTCTGTTTTCTTTAAATCCAGTAGTTTCAGTATCTCCTATAACGAGCTTATTATAATTAGGGAGAGCCATAATTACTCTCCCTCTACAGCTTTATTAGATTTCAAAGCATTTGCTCTTGCTGCTTCAATAGTATTGTTTTCATCCTTAATAGACAAAATTTTCTTCATCTTATTAAAAGCTTCTAAAATATATTTCAAAGAACCAGATAAACACACTCCCAAAGTTGCCACTGTTGAAATAACAGTACTATATTCAGCAGGGATAGGAAGATTGTTTTTGTTTGCCCAAGGAATAATTAAAGAGGTAGAAAGTACAAGTAACATTGTACCACCAGCAAAAGCTAAAATTTTATAAAGGCTATTTATTAATCTTTGTTTTTCAAAAGTTTCTCCTGCAATTTTAATATTATAATACAAAGAGAAACTAACATTAGAAAGATATGCCATGCCAAAAATAGAAAATCCCACCAAAGCAGCCAAAAGATTTTCTAAGGCTAATTTCCAAAAATCCTACATAACTTTCTCCTTTAAATTTTAATTACCAGAACTTCCAAATCCACCAGCGCCACGCTCAGTATCGGGAAGTTCTTCTACTTGTTCAAAAGTAGTGGGAAGCACAGGAAGAATCATAGCTTGAGCAATCCTATCTCCGTGTCTAATAATTTGTGTTTCAGTACTATCATTATGAAGAGCAACAATCCACTCGCCACGATAATCTGCATCAATTACTCCAACGCAATTTGCAGGACGCAAACCTTGCTTTGTAGCCAAACCACTACGAGCAAAGATGGCACCCCAATATCCAACAGGAATTGCAGTTGCAATACCAGTCTTTACTTTTACCGTTTCGTGAGGACGAACCTTGATTCCTGCAACATCTTTTTGAACATCCCAACTATAATAAATATCATCAGGACAATCAGCATAAAGGTCAAAGCAAGCATCAGTCTCGTGCGCCTTAACAGGCATCTTAGCTGTCTTAGACAGCAATTTAATCTTTACATCCATATTTG
>ERZ1034739.335-NODE-335-length-12270-cov-5.173803_pt1 | contig 12270 bp, 9 predicted proteins | sample MGYA00520636_ERZ1034739 | MGnify/ENA primary metagenome ERZ1034739 (study PRJEB33766, sample SAMN09781703) | gut metagenome | biome: gut microbiome | host: Homo sapiens | place: Madagascar | study: EMG produced TPA metagenomics assembly of the PRJNA485056 data set... | reverse complement strand
GGATAATCCGGTTAAACGTGGTGAACAGGTTATCGAACAGGTCACGCTGATGAAACCCAATGCCGGGACGCTGCGCGGTGTCAGTCTGGCTGCGGTCGCAAACTCCGAAGTCGATGCACTGATTAAAGTGCTGCCGCGCATGACGGCACCGATGCTGACCGAGCAGGAGGTCGCCGCGCTGGAACTGCCTGACCTTGTGGCGCTGGCCGGTAAGGTGGTCGGTTTTTTGTCGCCGAACTCGGTGCAGTGACGTTTCCGAAAAATCTCTCGGTCGATGACCTGATGGCGGATGTGGCAGTGATATTTCACTGGCCGCCATCAGAACTGTATCCCATGAGCCTGACCGAACTCATCACATGGCGCGAAAAGGCGCTCCGGCGAAGCGGAAACACGAATGAGTAACAATGTAAAATTACAGGTATTGCTCAGGGCTGTTGACCAGGCATCCCGCCCGTTTAAATCCATCCGCACAGCGAGCAAGTCGCTGTCGGGGGATATCCGGGAAACACAAAAATCACTGCGCGAGCTGAACGGTCAGGCATCCCGTATTGAGGGATTCCGCAAGACCAGTGCACAGCTCGCCGTGACTGGTCATGCACTTGAAAAGGCTCGGCAGGAAGCAGAAGCCCTTGCCACACAGTTTAAAAACACCGAACGTCCGACCCGTGCTCAGGCGAAAGTGCTGGAATCCGCAAAGCGTGCGGTGGAGGACTTACAGGCGAAATATAACCGCCTGACGGATTCCGTTAAACGCCAGCAGCGGGAACTGGCCGCTGTGGGAATTAATACCCGCAATCTTGCACATGATGAGCAGGGACTGAAAAACCGTATCAGTGAAACCACCGCACAGCTTAACCGTCAGCGCGACGCGCTGGCGCGTGTCAGTGCGCAACAGGCAAAACTTAACGCAGTCAAACAGCGTTATCAGGCTGGAAAGGAGCTGGCCGGAAATATGGCCTCAGTAGGCGCTGCCGGTGTGGGGATTGCGGCGGCGGGAACGATGGCCGGAGTTAAGCTGCTGATGCCCGGTTATGAGTTTGCGCAGAAAAACTCAGAATTGCAGGCCGTGCTCGGAGTGGCAAAAGACTCCGCCGAAATGACCGCACTACGCAAACAGGCGCGCCAGCTCGGCGACAATACCGCCGCTTCGGCGGATGATGCGGCCGGTGCACAGATAATCATCGCGAAAGCGGGTGGGGATGTTGATGCCATTCAGGCGGCAACGCCGGTCACGCTGAATATGGCGCTGGCGAACCGCCGCACGATGGAAGAAAACGCCGCCCTGCTGATGGGGATGAAATCCGCCTTTCAGCTTTCAAACGATAAGGTCGCTCATATCGGGGATGTTCTCTCCATGACGATGAACAAAACCGCCGCCGATTTTGACGGCATGAGCGATGCGCTGACCTATGCCGCACCTGTGGCAAAAAATGCCGGTGTCAGCATTGAAGAAACCGCCGCAATGGTCGGGGCGCTGCATGATGCAAAAATCACAGGCTCAATGGCGGGGACGGGAAGCCGTGCCGTGTTAAGCCGCCTGCAGGCACCGACGGGAAAAGCATGGGATGCACTCAAAGAGCTTGGAGTGAAAACCTCAGACAGCAAGGGAAACACCCGGCCAGTATTTACCATTCTGAAAGAAATGCAGGCCAGTTTTGAGAAAAACCGGCTCGGTACTGCCCAGCAGGCTGAATACATGAAAACCATTTTCGGGGAGGAGGCCAGCTCAGCCGCCGCTGTGCTGATGACTGCCGCCTCAACCGGAAAGCTGGACAAACTGACCGCTGCGTTTAAAGCCTCAGACGGGAAGACCGCAGAGCTGGTAAATATCATGCAGGACAACCTCGGCGGTGACTTTAAGGAGTTTCAGTCCGCTTATGAGGCGGTGGGGACTGACCTGTTTGACCAGCAGGAAGGCGCACTGCGTAATCTCACGCAGACGGCTACAAAGTATGTGTTAAAACTCGACGGCTGGATCCAGAAAAACAAATCACTGGCGTCAACCATCGGCATCATTGTCGGTGGTGCACTGGCACTGATTGGTGTCATCGGTGCCATTGGCCTCGTAGCCTGGCCGGTTATCACCGGCATCAATGCCATCATCGCGGCAGCAGGCGCAATGGGGGCAATCTTCACGACGGTTGGCAGTGCTGTTATAACCGCCATCGGGGCGATTAGCTGGCCGGTTGTGGCCGTGGTGGCCGCCATTGTCGCCGGGGCGTTGCTTATCCGTAAATACTGGGAGCCTGTCAGCGCATTCTTTGGCGGTGTGGTGGAAGGGCTGAAAGCGGCATTTGCGCCGGTGGGGGAACTGTTCACACCACTTAAACCGGTGTTTGACTGGCTGGGTGAAAAGTTACAGGCCGCGTGGCAGTGGTTTAAAAACCTGATTGCCCCGGTCAAAGCCACCCAGGACACCCTGAACCGTTGCCGTGACACGGGCGTCATGTTCGGGCAGGCACTGGCTGACGCGCTGATGCTGCCGCTTAATGCGTTCAACAAACTGCGCAGTGGTATTGACTGGGTACTGGAAAAACTCGGTGTTATCAACAAAGAGTCAGACACACTTGACCAGACCGCCGCCAGAACTCAAGCCGCCACGTATGGCAGCGGTGGTTATATTCCGGCGACCAGCTCTTATGCAGGCTATCAGGCTTATCAGCCGGTCACGGCACCGGCTGGCCGCTCTTATGTGGACCAGAGTAAAAACGAATATCACATCAGCCTGACGGGTGGTACTGCGCCGGTGACACAGCTCGACCGCCAGTTACACGATGCGCTCGAAAAATACGAGCGGGATAAACGTGCGCGCGCCCGTGCCAGCATGATGCATGACGGTTAAGGAGGTGACGAAAAATGATGCTCGCGTTAGGTATGTTTGTTTTTATGCGCCAGACGCTGCCACACCAGACCATGCAGCGTGAATCAGATTATCGCTGGCCGTCAAATTCCCGTATCGGTAAACGGGACGCTTTTCAGTTTCTCGGTGTGGGTGAGGAAAACATCACGCTTGCCGGTGTGCTTTATCCCGAACTGACCGGCGGCAAGCTGACGATGACCACGCTCAGGCTGATGGCAGAGGAGGGGCGGGCGTGGCCGTTGCTGGATGGCACCGGCATGATTTACGGCATGTATGTCATCAGCAAGGTGAGTGAAACAGGGAGTATTTTCTTTGCAGACGGCACACCCCGAAAAATTGATTTTACGCTGTCGCTCACCCGCGTTGATGAATCACTGGCCGCGCTTTATGGCGATATCGGTAAACAGGCGGAATCGCTCATCGGTAAGGCTGGCAGTATGGCGACTAAATTCACGGGTATGACGGGGGCGGGATAATGCTGGATGCGCTGACATTTGATGCAGGCAGTACGCTGACGCCGGATTACATGCTGATGCTCGACAGCAGGGATATTACCGGCAATATCAGCGACCGTCTGATGAGCATGACCCTGACGGATAACCGGGGCTTTGAGGCTGACCAGCTTGATATTGAACTGAACGACGCCGACGGGCAGGTAGGGCTGCCGGTTCGTGGCGCTGTCCTGACGGTGTATATCGGCTGGAAAGGTTTTGCCCTGGTATGCAAAGGGAAATTTACCGTTGATGAGGTTGAACACCGGGGCGCGCCGGATGTGGTCACCATCCGCGCCCGGAGTGCAGATTTTCGCGGGACGCTCAATTCCCGCCGTGAAGGCTCCTGGCATGACACCACGCTCGGTGCGATTGTTGAGGCGATAGCCTCCCGTAACAGGCTGGAAGCCAGTGTCGCTCCGTCACTGACCGGAATTAAAATCCCGCACATCGACCAGTCGCAGGAGTCTGATGCAAAATTCCTGGCCCCGCCTGGTGAACCGCACGGCGGTGAGGTGTCGGTAAAAATGGGAAAACTGTTGTTTCTCAAAGCGGGGCAGGGGGTGACGTCCAGCGGTAAAAAAATCCCGCAGATTACCATCACCCGCAGCGACGGCGACCGTCATCATTTTGCGATTGCTGACCGTGGAGCCTATACCGGCGTAACGGCAAAGTGGTTACACACCAAAGACCCGAAGCCGCAAAAGCAGAAGGTAAAACTGAAACGCAAAAAGAAAGAGAAACACCTGCGCGCACTGGAGCACCCGAAAGCGAAACCAGTCACGCAGAAGAAAGCGCCAAAAGTACCGGAAGCGCGCGAAGGTGAATACATGGCCGGTGAGGCTGACAACGTTTTTGCACTGACCACGGTATATGCCACGAAAGCGCAGGCCATGCGCGCCGCTCAGGCGAAGTGGGATAAACTGCAACGGGGTGTGGCGGAGTTCTCCATCAGCCTGGCTACCGGTCGGGCAGATATTTACACGGAAACACCGGTTAAAGTGTCAGGCTTTAAGCGCGTCATAGACGAGCAGGACTGGACAATCACTAAGGTGACACATTTTCTGAATAATAGCGGCTTCACGACGTCCTTGGAGCTTGAGGTCAGGCTTTCTGATGTGGAGTACGAAACAGAAGATGATGAGTGATGTTTTTATTTTATCTGTTTGTTTTATAAGGATAAATTAACTAAAATGGCACCATCAACAAAACCGGAAGAGGTGCTCGCGATGTTTCATTGTCCTTTATGCCAGCATGCCGCACATGCGCGTACAAGCCGCTATATCACTGACACGACAAAAGAGCGTTATCACCAGTGCCAGAACGTGAATTGCAGCGCCACGTTCATCACTTATGAGTCGGTACAGAGATACATCGTGAAGCCTGGAGAAGTCCACGCCGTGAGGCCGCACCCGTTGCCGTCAGGGCAGCAAATTATGTGGATGTAATTACAAACAGGAAGCCCCTCAGTCGAGGGGCTTTTTTGTCGATGTGGTCAATGTGTGGACGTGACCAGAAATAAATCCTTTTATTTCATTGTGTTACGCGTAAAAAATAAGCCCGTGTAAGGGAGATTACACAGGCTAAGGAGGTGGTTCCTGGTACAGCTAGCATTTTATGGGTTATGTTTTTCAGCGAAACGGATGATAACCTTAATAAATGCAGCTGTATGTGATCGGTTTCTAAGAATTTTCCATCCGGGAAAAATAATCGAAATTAATCACTTACCGTGTGGGTTACGCGTGGTTTCCCCGGAGAAATTACGCATCAGCAGAGCGTAATTGAGCTCAAGATCCTGCGGGACCGGGAGCCACACAGTATAACCATCGCCTGGTGCGACCGGCATCGCTTCACCTTTGGCGTTTTCCATGTGCTCAAGGGTAAAGTTAATGTTGCCTTGCGGCGTCATCAGCTCAAGGCTGTCGCCAACGGAGAATTTATTTTTCACCGCTACCGCCGCGAGGTCCCCCTTGCGCTCACCGGTAAACTCACCAACAAACTGCTGGCGGTCAGAAACTGAATAACCGTATTCGTAGTTCTGATAATCGTCGTGAGTATGACGACGCAGGAAACCTTCGGTATAGCCACGATGCGCCAGACCTTCCAGAGTTTCCAGCAGGCTGGTATCGAACGGTTTGCCCGCAGCGGCGTCATCGATAGCTTTACGGTAAACCTGTGCGGTGCGTGCGCAATAGTAGAAAGATTTAGTACGGCCTTCGATTTTCAGCGAATGCACGCCCATTTTGGTCAGGCGTTCTACATGGGCGATGGCGCGCAGATCTTTCGAGTTCATGATGTAAGTGCCGTGCTCATCTTCAAACGCGGTCATATACTCGCCCGGACGCTGGGCTTCTTCGATCATAAACACTTTGTCGGTTGGCGCGCCGATACCCAGCGTCGGCTCAACATTTTGCACCGGAATCGGCTCGTACTTGTGTACGATGTTGCCAACGTCATCTTCTTTCCCTTCCTGGACGTTGTACTCCCAGCGGCAGGCGTTGGTGCAGGTACCCTGGTTCGGATCGCGCTTGTTGATATAGCCAGAGAGCAGGCAGCGACCGGAGTAGGCCATGCACAGTGCGCCGTGAACGAAGATCTCGATCTCCATATCCGGCACCTGATTGCGGATCTCTTCAATCTCTTCCAGCGACAGCTCGCGAGAGAGGATCACGCGGGTCAGGCCCATTTGCTGCCAGAATTTCACCGTCGCCCAGTTTACGGCGTTAGCCTGCACCGAGAGGTGGATCGGCATTTCAGGGAAGTGCTCACGCACCAGCATAATCAGCCCTGGATCGGACATAATCAGCGCATCCGGCCCCATTTCCACCACCGGTTTCAGGTCACGGATAAAGGTTTTCAGCTTGGCGTTGTGCGGTGCAATGTTGACCACGACATAAAACTTTTTCCCCAGCGCGTGGGCTTCATTGATGCCGAGCTGAAGATTTTCGTGGTTGAATTCGTTGTTGCGCACACGCAGGGAGTAACGCGGCTGGCCCGCATAAACAGCATCTGCGCCATAAGCGAAAGCGTAACGCATATTTTTCAGCGTTCCCGCCGGGGAAAGGAGTTCCGGTTTAAACATAATTCTCTCGTTCTGATGACAGGTCAGATCCGCTTCACCTGATGAAGCGGTTAGGGGAGTGCCCCCACTTTAAGGGCGGGCATTGTAGCGCTGTGGGGGGATCTGGTAAAGCGCCGGACGCCAACAACCCACGCCCGGCATCGTAATTACGTATTGTCTTTCACCGTCTGGCTTGTGCCATTGGCTTTAACGGAGGCAATTCCGGTTTCACGAGATTGCGCGGTGGCGTACATCTGGCTGGAGCCGATAATTTGATGATTAGCGGCTTTCAGATTGAAATAGAATTTGCCGTTACTTGCCGTTTTTTTCTCATAGCGTTCTTCTTGCGGGCTGTTGCTACGCACCGACGCGATGCCCTTTTCCGCAGAGGCTTTTGAGGTATAAAGCTCGCTGGTGAGGATAGTCTCACCATTGCCCGCTTTTAGCACAAACCGGAACTGATTATCACTGCTCTTACTGAGTTCAAACCAACCAGCCATAATGACTCCTTGATTGAAATTGTGTATCGAAAACAGCATCTAAAGGTGCTGTTTACCGATTAAAGTATGAGCGATTTTCTGATGCCTGCCAGGGCGGAGAGATAATGTCAGTTTGCTGACCATGCGTGGGATAATGTTGCCGGATCTGGTCTGAACGCCATCTCCGGCTAACAAAATAATGTCGCTAAAACTAAACGATGCGGCAGGCGTCGGCTTCCCAGCGGTAACCGACGCCATAAACGGCGCGGATAAATGACTGTTCGGCGTCGAGAGATTCCAGCTTGCGGCGCAGGTTTTTAATGTGGCTGTCGATGGTGCGGTCGGTTACTACGCGGTAGTCGTCATAAAGATGATTGAGCAATTGCTCGCGGGAGAACACTTTTCCTGGTTCGTGAGAGAGCGTTTTCAGCAGACGAAATTCCGCAGGCGTCAGGTCAAGCATTTTACCGCGCCATGAAGCCTGAAAACGACCTTCGTCGATAATCAACGGGCTTTCAGCATCCTGTTGCTGCAACTCGCGCTGCGGTTTGCAACGGCGCAAAATGGTTTTGACGCGCGCTACCACTTCCCGTGGGCTGTACGGCTTACAGATATAATCATCTGCGCCAATCTCCAGCCCCAGCAGGCGATCGATCTCTTCGATTTTTGCCGTCACCATCACGATCGGAATGTCAGAAAAACGACGAATTTCCCGGCACAGCGTCAGGCCATCGGTGCCAGGGAGCATCAGATCTAACAGGATCAGATCCGGTGGTGTCTGGCGCACATACGGCAGTACCTGATCGCCGTGGCTGATAAGCGTCGGCGCATAGCTCGCAGCACGCAGATAATCAATGAGCAACTGCCCCAGCTTCGGTTCATCTTCCACGATCAAAATACGCGGTGTGTTTTCGTCGATTGGTAACTCGGTCATACTTCTCTCTGTAAATCCCGTTCCAGCGGTAACTCTACTGTAATGCTTACCCCGCCAAAAGGCGAATGGGCAGCAATAATGCGACCATTATGTGCTTCAACAATGTTCAGGCAAATCGCCAGCCCCAGCCCGGAACCGCCGCTGGCACGGTTGCGGGAACCTTCGGTGCGATAAAAACGTTCAAACAATTTTTGTAGCTGATCGTCACTGACACCTGGCGCACTGTCGGCAAAGGTCAGGCGCACCGTTTTGTCGCGCTGCCCGGCAGAGATTTGCAGGCTGCCGCCGCTGTCAGTGTAGCGCAGGCTGTTTTCCAGTAAGTTATTGAATAACTGCATTAAACGGTCGCGATCGCCAAATACGGTAATACTGTCTGGCAGGGAAAATTGCAGTTTCAGGCCACGACTGGCGAATCGTTCGCGAAATGCGCCGCCCGCCACTTCCAGCAGTGGGATCAAATCTACCGGTGCTTTTTGATAGGCGAGAGCGCCTTCATCAGACATCGACAACTGATGGAGATCGTCAACCAGTTTGGTCAGTGTACCGACCTCCGCCTGTAAAGACGCCACCGTCTCCGGCGTGAATTTACGCACGCCATCCTGAATGGCTTCCAGTTCACCGCGCAGCACCGCTAATGGCGTACGCAGTTCGTGAGAAATATCGGCCATAAAATCGCGCCGCATTTGCTGGTTTTTCTCCAGTGTGCTGGCAAGCTGGTTGAAGTCTTGCGCCAGTTTGCCCAGTTCATCTTCACTGGTGGGCGTTACGCGGGTAGTGAAATCGCCCGCCGCCAGTTTGTGCGTGCCATCGACAAGTCGTTTTACCGGTGCCAGTAAACCGCGCGCCAGCAGAAAAGTGGCAAGTGCCGCGAGTAACGTTGCCAGGGCGACAATCAACCAGCTGGTTTGCCGCTGTTGTTTATCGAAATTGATATCAGTATTGCGCGTTAACCGCTCAACGGGGGAGGCGATCACCGCGCCAACTTCCGCACCGTTGACCAGAATGGGTCGCCGTGTACCGTCAGGTGGAATCGGCGCTCGCGGACCAACCAGCACTTTGTTGTTTTGATCAACCACCCAGAACTGGGTACGCCAGCCGTGCGGTGGCATACCCGGGCCGGGTTTATCTTCCGAATTATCGTGTTCAAATGAACGCAGGATCTGAAAGACAAAGCGATCATTGTTGCGCAGGAAGCGCCAGTTGCCATGCTGCGCATACTGCTCGCCAAGCGCATCACTTAACAGTTGTAATCGCTGTTCATTACCATGCTTGATGTAATCAATAAAGCCACGCTCAAAACTGATACGCACCGCCCAGTGCATACTGATCAGCAAGACAATGCAGGTGGCGAAAATCGCCAGAAACAGTTTGCCGGTAATACCGGGTCGCCAGAACTTCATTGCGCGCTCCTTTTTCGCCGCGAAATAGCTACATTTTGATGCGTATCGTTCGGCACTCTGGCAAAGATGAACGCCGGAAGGGAGATGATAAACGCCATGCTAAGCCAGGTGTACATAAAGACGGTTTGTGTGGTGCCGCTGTCGACGCTGACATGCTGCGAACCAAAAAGCCCCAGCAACAGCCCGGCGATGGTGACGCCGATACTCATCGACAATTGCATAATCATCGACAGCAGACTGTTGCCGCTGCTCGCCAGATTGTCCGGAAGATCTTTCAGCGTCAGGGTGTTCATGGAGGAGAAACGGGTCGAGTTGACCATCCCTTGTAAAAACAGGACGAACGGCAAAACGTAGTACCAGCCCAGCAGAGCGGTAGTCATAAACAATAGGGTGACCAGCGACAGACCCAGCGTGGTCGCCACCAGTACCCGACGATAACCAAAGCGATTCACTACCTGTACCACAATTCGCTTCATCCCCATGCTGCCGAGCACCATCGGGATCATCATCAGTCCGGCATGAAACGGTGAGAAGCCAAGGCCAATTTGCAGGAAAACCGGCGTCATAAAGGGCAACATGCCGCTACCGATACGTCCGGCAAAACTCCCCGCTAGGCCCAGCGAAAAGGTACGAGTGCGGAACAGTTTCAGACTGAAAAGAGCGCGGTTGTTATTTCTGGCGTGCAGCAGATAAAGCACCAGTGCCACCACGCCAACTGCGACCAGGCCAGCAATCGCCAGCGGCGATAAACCTGTACCTTTACTGCCGTCCAGCGCCAGGGTTAATACCGCCATGCCAACCGCCAGCAATAAAAAGCCGGAGAGATCGAAGCGCCGCGTCTGCATGGTGTAGTTCGGCATTAACATCAGTGTGGCGATCGCGCCGATAATCCCCACCGGAATGTTGATCAAAAAGATCCAGTGCCAGGAGGCGTACTCCACCAGCAGGCCGCCGAGCGCCGGACCGAGCAGCGGCCCGACCTGACCGGGTAACGTGACAAAGGTCATCGCCGCCATATATTGCTCGCGCGGTACGATTTTCATCACCGTAAGCCTTCCGACCGGCACCATCATCGCACCGCCAACGCCCTGTAACGCGCGTGCCAGCAACAGTTCGTTCAGCGTGCCGGAAAGCGCGCAAAACAGTGAACCGAGAGTAAACAGCACGATGGCGGTAAAGAAAATATTGCGCACGCCGACTTTGTCCGCCAGCCAGCCGCTGGCGGGTAGCATCACCGCCACGGTCAGTACATAAGAGACAATGACCATGTGCATATGCAACGGACTTTCCCCGAGACTTTGCGCCATTGAGGGAAGGGCGGTGTTTACGATGGTGGTGTCCAGCGACTGCATAAAGAAGCCGAAAGCCACAATCCACAATTGCCAGCGGGTGCTGTCGGGAAGATCTGTCATTTACTCGGTTACCGTTTGTTTAGGTTTACGCGAAAAACGCAGCCGCAGACGGTCGAAAAAGAGATACACCACCGGCGTGGTATACAGCGTCAGAAGCTGGCTCATTACCAGACCGCCGACAATGGTGATCCCCAGGGGTTGGCGCAGCTCCGAGCCGTCACCGCCCGACAATACCAGCGGCAGCGCGCCAAACAGCGCCGCCAGGGTAGTCATCATAATCGGGCGAAAACGCAGCAGACAGGCCTGGAAAATAGCTTCCTGCGGCGTCAGGTTACCGTGCCGTTGGGCTTCAAGCGCAAAATCGACCATCATAATGGCGTTTTTCTTCACGATGCCGATTAATAGCATGATCCCTATCAGGGCGATTAGGCTGAACGGGGCATTGAACAGCTCCAGCGCCAACAGCGCTCCAACGCCCGCCGAGGGCAGGGTGGAGAGAATCGTCAGCGGATGTACGTAACTCTCGTAAAGGATACCCAGCACGATATACACCGTGGCGATGGCGGCGATAATCAGGATCACCTGCGAGTTCATCGTCTCCTGGAACACCTGCGCCGTGCCGGCAAAACTACCGCGCACCGTCGAAGGCACACCAAGCTGGGTCATTGCGCGATCGATCGCCGCACTGGCGTCCGAGAGCGATTTCCCGGTCGGCAGGTTAAACGAAATGGTCGAGGCCGCCGATAATCCCTGATGATTCACCGACAGCGGAGCATTCGCCGGTTGCCATTTAGCGAAATACGACAGCGGGATCGCTTTTCCTTCGTTATTGATAACGAACATTTTTTCCAGCGCGCTGATGTCCTGGGTATAGCGCGGATCCACTTCCATCACCACTTTGTACTGGTTCATCGGCTGGTAAATGGTCGAGATTTGCCGCTGACCGAAGGCGTTATTTAACAGGCTGTTGGCGGCCTGCACGTCGATTCCCAGCCGCGCCATGGTGTCGCGGTCGTAAACCAGATTCATCTCCGCGCCGTTATCCTGCTGATCGGAGTTCACGTCCGCCAGTTCCGGCAACGTCGCCAGTTTTTTGCGGATTTTCGGCTCCCATTCGCGCAGTGCCGCCAGGTCGTCGGATAACAACGTGTACTGGTAACTGGCGTTCGACTGACGTCCGCCAACGCGAATATCCTGTACCGCCATCAGGAACAGATTCGCCCCCGGTTCTTTCGCCAGTTTTACGCGCAGACGGTCGATAATTTGCTGCGCCGTTTCGCTGCGTTCGTCGCGTGGCTTGAGGGTGATAAACATCATCCCACTGTTCACCCGCGAACCGCCGGTAAAGCCGGTGACATTATCCACCGCCGGATCGTCACGGATAATTTTCATAAAATCCTGCAACTTACCGCGCATCGCCTGAAACGAAATACTCTGATCCGCCTGTATCCCGCCCATCAACACGCCGGTGTCCTGCTCCGGGAAGAAGGTTTTCGGGATCGAGATATATAGCCAGATATTCAGCGCAATGGTGCCAAGCAGCACCACGCCCACCAGACGGGTATGATTGAGCACCCATTTCAGCGACTTGCCATAGCCTTGTTGCAGGGCTACCAACATGCGACCAAAACCACGCAGTCGCTTTTGCTCGCGCGGCTTGCTGGCTTTTAGCATCCAGCCGCACATCATCGGC
>ERZ1034739.334-NODE-334-length-12292-cov-11.035957_pt1 | contig 12292 bp, 10 predicted proteins | sample MGYA00520636_ERZ1034739 | MGnify/ENA primary metagenome ERZ1034739 (study PRJEB33766, sample SAMN09781703) | gut metagenome | biome: gut microbiome | host: Homo sapiens | place: Madagascar | study: EMG produced TPA metagenomics assembly of the PRJNA485056 data... | reverse complement strand
CCTTTTGATAGAGCAAAATCAATTTTCTTTTTTAAATTTATAAATATTTCATCCATAAGGTTTTCATAGTGCGGAGCATCTTGCATTGTTTCTGGTGTTCCTTGTGAATGTTGCAAAATGATTTTTATTTGTGGGTTGTTTGCAATTACATCTGCCATCTTTTTATCAAAATCAAAACCTGAAACATCATTTATTATACTTACACCAAAATCAATACATTTTTGTGCAACCTCAGCATTCCTTGTATCAATACTTATCGGAGTTTTTATTTCTTTTAATTTTATATATTCAAGTATTGGAACGAGCCTTTTTAATTGTTCTTCTGATGATATTGGTTTAGAATAAGGTTTGGTTGATTCAGCTCCGATATCAATAATATCTGCGCCATCTATTATCAGTTGGTCAAGGTGTTTTTTTGCATTTTCAAAATCTAGAAAATCTCCACCGTCAGAAAAAGAATTTGTTGTGATATTCAAAACTCCCATAATTTGAGTTCGTTTTGGATATTTTAGCTTGTTAACAGATTGTAGTTTTTCTCCAAGATGTTTCAAGCCAAACGGTTGAAATTGCAGTTTTTGACCGATTTTTTGTAATTGAGAAATACTTCCCCCTAAAATTACACAAGATTTTTCAATTTTTCCTGTAATGACTTCTCTATGCGTTCCACAATCTGCGCCAACAGTTAATGCTGTCTGCTTTAGTATATTGGCTTGTGCGCAATTTAGGTCAAAAATTTTAAAGTTTTTGTACTCAAATTTATCTTTGGCTTTGTTCGTATAGGTTTTGTCAAAGCCAATTTGTACAAGTTCTTTTTCGATATCAGAATTTGAAATTTCTTTAATTAAAAAATCGTGCATAACCTAAGTTTAGCACGATTTTTCTTATTCTCAAATTTATGTAATTATTTATTAAGAATTAAATTCATGGAATTGATGTTTGAAATCATCAACTGCTATAGCACCTGTTTTGACAGCCTTATTTACTCCTGTCACAAGTACAAAAAATGCTAATGCTCCACCTGCAACTCCTGCAAGTTTTTTAGTTACTGGGCTGTTTATGATTGGACCGATGAATTTTGAATTTTTTAAATGCTCAAGTCTTGTCATAATATCTTTTGTATACATTTTGATATTGCTTCTGAAAGTAGCCCACAAACCTTGCGCAGCTTCAGTATTTTTATTCACCGCATTAGTCGTATTTGTAACAGTTTGCATCATTTGTTGTAAAACATGCTCTCCGGCTTCAGCTTTCAACCCTTTTCTGCTTGCATATTTCGTTGCTGTAGTAGAAAGACCTGCAGCTCCACCCACACCTGCTGCAACTTGTTCTTTTCTTTCTTTGCGTTCTTGAATTTGAGCCTGAGTAAGAGGTTTGTGGTACGGTGTTTCTATTCCTTTATTAATGTCAACACTTAGCGCAACCATAATTATACAGCCTCCCTGTATTCTTTCTCGATATGTTCATCAACAAGTTGTTCGTCTAAAAAATTGTTGTCAAAGTCATCATCAACATGGTCGCCTGTACCTTTGAAACTGTTTTCATCGTCATAACCGCGTTCATCAACTTCATCTTTAATCTTGTTTTTGTCTTCAGGTTTCATTGTTGCATTATAAGCTCCTGCAGCACCTGCACCAACACCAAATGTTGTTGATGTAGCTTTAGCAGCTTTGTCATAAATTTCTCCTGCAGACATTTCTTTTAGCGGTGTGATAACTTTGTTCGCGCCTTTTTTGATTAGTCCGCCAACATAATTGAACCCTTTTCCAAGGCCTTCAAATGTCATTACAACATATTTGCCGACAGCATTATTTCTCATAGCTGCTGTTGCTGAAGTGAATTTTTCGGCAGTTTTTGTAGCAAAATTTGATGCCTTAAATTTGTCAATTAAGTTGCCAAACTTAGTTTTGATGGTTCTGCCTGCATTTTTCAAGCCTTCGCCAACAGGTTTTAAAATATCTTCTGCATGTTTTGCAAATTTGCTGTTCAATCCTTTTATGGTTGTGCCTTTAATGATTTTTAAACCTTTAGATGCACCCCAAGCTACAGCCCAACCTTCTAATAATCCTTCTGATACAACTTTAAAGCCTTTAATAACTTTTTTCATAACATCAGGAGTATGCTCGTTTAATAGAGCTTCATCAAAAGCTTGTGTTTGCTCTTTGTAATAATTAGTCTTATCTTCAAAATACCTGTCTTCAGGTGTTTCTTGAGGATTTCTCATCCCAAATGCAGTTTGTTTCGCAGTTGCATACTGTGTGAATTTTGGTTGGATTGATAACATATTAAATTCCCCACTACTTACTTGTATTTATCTGCTCGTATAATACCTGTGAATATTATTTTTTGCTAACACACCATAGAGCCATTAACAAAATTTTACATTTTGACACATATATTATCCCATATTAATTCATATTTGTAAAGTGTTTTGAACCTTGATATGAATTTCTTTTTAACAATTCTCTATCAATTTTATTTAAGCAGTCAAGCTTAGCTCCGAGCCATCTTGGAGCTATTAAGTTCTTTTTTAAGCCGTTGCCTGCAAGTCTATGGATTGTTGTCGTTTGAGGTAATATTTCCAAAAAATCACAAACAAGATTTACATATTCTTCTTCACTCATAAAATCAATTTCTTTATTTTCATAAAGTTTAGCAAGCTTTGTATCTTTTAAAGCACAAAGCATGTGAATTTTTACCCCATCAACTTTAAGTTCGGCTAATTTTTGTGCTGTTTCTAAAATTTCATCTCTTGTTTCCCATAGTCCAAAAATTACGTGAGTACAGACATTGATACCTCTTTCTTTTGTTCTTTCGTAAGCTTTCAAGAAACAGTCAAAATCGTGTCCTCGGTTAATCTTTTTCAATGTTTTATTATGAATTGATTGCAAGCCGTATTCAACCCAAGTATAATAATCTTGTGCTATATCTGAGATTAAATTAAGTTTGTCATCTTCAACACAATCAGGGCGAGTTCCGATAGATAAACCTACCACGTCAGGATGATTTAGTGCAGATTTGTAAATCTTTTCAAGTTCATTAACCGGTTTATAGGTATTTGTATATGCTTGAAAATATGACATGAATTTTTCGGCTTTAAACCTGTCATGCAGTGTTTTTGCACCGATGTTTACTTGATCTTCGATTGACAGCAGGTTTGAATGAGCTTGGGAAAAGCTGCCGCCATCATCACAAAAAATACAACCCCCAGTTGATATTGTTCCGTCTCTATTCGGACATGAAAAACCTGCATCAAGAGTTATTTTATATACTTTTGCTCCAAATTTGTTTTTCAAATATGCGCTGAATTGGTTGTATCTTTTGTCTGTATTATTAAAAAGCATTTTTACTATTTTTGTTCGTCTTCTTCATTGTCATAGATTGGGTAAACATAGTGTTCGCCACAATTTGGACATACAACTTCTTGTTGTTTTCCATCTTCAAGTTTAGCAACTTCAAATAAGCATTTGCAACCTGATTGTACACATCTAACCGCCCAAGTCGGTCTGATTAATCTTGCCATAATTAAAACCCTCATTTTTCTATATACGTTTTAATTTTAGCATTGATTTTTCTATCTTGCAAGGGATAATTTATTGTTTACTTGTAAACTTCATCATCCCAGTATTCAAGTTCAAGTTTACCAACGATGATTGTGTCGCCGTTTTGGATTCCTATACGTTTTAGTTCATCCATAATGCCCATACTAATCATAATGTTTTGGAATCTGATAATTTGTTCTGTGCTACGAGGGTCAGTTACTTGTGAAATCCTTATTATTCTGCCACCTGTAACCATAAATGTGTCTTTGCTAATTTTTTGAACATCCCAATAACCGTCGTTATTATCTGTAGCAGCCAAATCTTCTTCAATATTAACTTCAGAAACAGGTTTTTCGATTGTATTAACTTTATTTTCAAGTTCATGCTTTAAAGATTCAATATTTTCTCCTGTTACTGCAGAAATAAAGTATGGTTTAATTCCTAGTTTATCAAAATCTTGTTTTAGCTCATCGATTTTTTCAGGTTCAATCGCGTCAATTTTGTTAATTGCAACGATTTGATAAAGATGAGACAATTTTTCTGAATACTTTGCTAATTCAGCGTTGATAATTTGGTAATTTTTTATAGGATTTTCTTCTGTTCCATCAATTATGTGGAGCAAAAATCTGCATCTTTCGACATGGCGCAAAAAGTCGTGCCCAAGTCCAACTCCTTCTGATGCACCTTCAATAAGTCCAGGAATATCAGCAATAACGTATCCATCCCCTGTAGATTTTCTTACAACTCCAAGATTTGGAACAATTGTTGTAAACGGATAATCAGCAATTTTAGGTTTGGCTGCAGAAACTCTGCTTATGAAAGTTGATTTCCCCGCGTTTGGAAACCCTAATAAGCCGACATCAGCTAAAAGTTTTAATTCAAGCTGTAATTCTCTCTCTATTCCTGGTTCTCCGGGTTCACAGTATTGCGGTGCTCGATTTTGAGGGGTGCAGAAGTGAGTATTTCCCCTTCCACCTCTTCCGCCTTTTGCAACAAGTACGGTTTGCTCATGTTTGGTTAAATCTGCAATAATGTTACCAGTTTTCAAATCTTTTACGATTGTGCCGGCAGGAACTTTGATATATAAATCTTTTGCACTTTTTCCGTGCATACTTTTTTTGAAACCGTTTTCACCGTTATCAGCTTTGAATATTGAGCGGTATGTAAAATCAAGCAGGGTAGATAGTCCTTCGTCGGCTATCAGGTAAACGCTTCCGCCTTTTCCTCCATCACCGCCTGCAGGTCCGCCTTTATCTACAAATTTTTCACGTCTCCAAGCAACAACACCATTTCCGCCTTTGCCTGAAGAAATCTTTATTTTCGCTTTGTCAATAAATTGCATAGTATAAATCCTTTTGATTTGATAATACTATGAACATGCCTACTATGCAAATTGATGACTTGTGCGATGAGTCCTTATTATTGACAACTCAAAAAGACATAGACCTATGTGATAGATTAGAAATTTTCGAAACGCTGAGTAGGAACAGAATATTACGTTTCGATTTCATCTCAACTCATATTCTAGTCAATTCAGGGTGACCTGTTTGTTTTTTTAATCCTTTCAGAATGACTTTTTTTATGTGCAGGTATTTTTGCTAATCCTCCGGAATGAACATTGGATTCTTATTTAGAATTTCTCTTGTGTGTTCGTAACAACAGCTTTTGTTTGTTACCAGTTGCTGATATTCGCGGATAATGTTTAGTACATCGTCTGTAGATAGTTTTATAACTCTTCTTTTTCCTTCGATAATTTTAGCCATAAAAAATTCCTTTCTTTTGTAGTACATACATCGGAAAGGAATTTAGTTGTCTTTAATTATTCAATTGTTTGGTTTAGTAATCTTGTTTCAGATTATAATTTGAGTTTAGCCTCCTTCAATTTCTTTTTGTTTTTTTGCTGAAATATCTACTTGGTTGAAACCTTTATCTCCGTCATATTGGTTTAGTGCGAATGTGCCATCGCTGTTTTTTTCAAGTCTGTATTCATCGCCGTTGCCAGATACTGAACTATATATTGCGTGGTTGCCGTCCATTCGTTCAAATTTATATTCAAAACTTCCAATTTTAATTTTGGTTGGAAAATCCTTTTCTGAGCCGCCTTCAAAGCTACAATTGTCACGTTTGATATCACCGTTTACTCGGCTTTCGCCTCCATCATGTACTGTGATTACTCCTTTATATCCGAGTATATCTTTTGCAGATGCCGCCGTTCCGTATTTGTTATCCGGTTTAGGGTCTTGCGTTCCTGGTTTAGGGTCAGTTCCAGCCGCTGGTGTTTCAGGTTTTGGGGTTCCTTGAGATTTCTGTTTTGGTTTCGTGTTTGTTCCGCTCAATTTGGCTTTTGTATCTTCATAGCTGTCATTATTAGCAACAAGCTCTCCTGTAGATTTGTTAGTCGCACTGAACCTACCGTCAGAGTCTTGAACAATTTCAAATTTTGCGCCAAACAGTGCCTTCAAGTTTGCAAGTTGATTGTTGTTCGAAGGTTGTTGAGCCGTTTGTGCTTGTTGAGTTTGGTTGATTGTACTGATTTGACTGGATGTTTTTGAACCTAAAAATGGTAAAATCCCTTGTGCAAACCCAAGTGCAAATCCCCAAAATCCTTTTGGACCAATGGTATTATCAATATTAACTATGGTTGTAGATTGCTGCTGAGGCATTTGTCTTGGTCCAATCGGTCCATAGTGCCTTTTAACTTGTGGTTGTTGGTAATTTACGCCTATCGGTTTGTAATTTAGACCGAACGCGTTTCCTGCGCCATACATGCCCATTGCTCTGTCCTCTTATTTGTACTCTTGTATATATAAAGTATATAATCGACGTTCAATTTCATAAGAGGGTGATTTTTGTAATATTTCGTTACAAAAAATTATTGCCATTGAGTTCTGCCACTGGTTGGGCGTGGAGTCATAGCATCCGACCTTGCGCTAGGGTTTGTTCTGTAATACAATTGAGGGTCTTTCTTTTTGATATAATCAGCTTTTAGTTCCATGCCTTGAGAGCTGTAGTATTTCCATCCTTTGCCACTCTTTTCTGCATATCGTCCTTCAGAACCTTTGACTCTAGTTCCTTTTTGAGAGCTATAGCCGCCTGCTCTGATATTAGAAATGTTTATTGTTGGATGTTTTTTTCTAAATGCCGTTTCACTCATTGCTTTGCCTGTACTGTCATAGAAACTGTAACGTCCGTTTTTATCTTGTTTTACGTAATCTCCATTAGCTGCTTTATGTTTTATTGTTCCTGAATATTGGTCGTCTTGTCTTGCAACTTTTGCGCCATGTTGCAAGCCAAATTTCTTTTCAATATAATCCATTGTCGGAACATCAAGTTTTGAATAGTCAGCATTTGGTTTTGGATTTCCGTTTTTATCAAATACGCTAGGGTTTTTGCGAATAATTTCTTGTCTTAATTCAGCTTGCTGTTGTTTATTCAATACTCCAGTAAGTTTTGTACCAAGAACATTTGAAGTTACTTCACTAGCATTTTTGTTCTTGGAGCTTTGTACTGTTGTACTCGCATCATTTGCTGCTCTATACCAACCTTTAGGTGATGCAGAAGAATGATGAGCGTGAGATGCTCCTGCAGTAGCTCCTGCTCCATTTGCACCATTACCAGTATCGACTTTTCCTCCTTGAGCTTCATCCTGAGGGTTTTTCGGTGTCGTTGTTGAAGGGTCAGTATTTGTTTTAGGATCGGTGTTTGTTTTAGGGTCAGTGTTTGTTGTTGTACCTTGAGACTCTGAGCTGTATTTACTCAATGTATCTTTCATATCTTGATAGCTCAAATTGTTACCGGCAAGTTTGCCGTTTTTATCTGTTGCGGTATATTTGCCACCGTCTTCTGCGATAATCGTAAATTTTGAACCAAAAAGTTGTCGTAAGTTTGCAAGTTCATTATTTTGTGACGGTTGTTGCGCGATTTGAGTTTGTTGTGATTGGTTAATTGTACAGATTTGGTTAGATGTTCTTGAACCTAAAAATGGTAAAATTCCTTGAGCGAATCCTAGTGCAAATCCCCAGAAACCCTTTGGTCCAATTGTGTTATCAATGTTTATTTCGGTATAAGTTGTTACTTGTGGTCTTGATTCAAACATAGGAGGCATACCGCCAGCTTTTGACGGTCTGACATGTTGAGGCATAAAAGTATTATGCGCTATTCTTGATTGTTGAAATTTTCCAAAGTCAATCATGACAGTTGTCCTATAAATTATGCTCTTATATGTATAAAGTATATATTATTTATATAATTGCTAATTTTGAAAATTATTCTTAATCTTTCTTAACAAAATGAAAGAGGACGATTGAAACTTTCAATCGCCCAAAGTTTGTTATAAGTTCTATGTAGTCTTGGATTTAACCTTGCTTGCCGCTATGTCAGTCAGTGTTTTGTACCCATTTATCCCTTGTGTACCTAAGTTTGCAATCGCGTTTAATGTATTTAAAAACATTTGCTGTTGCTGAATTTTTGCTTTATACGCTCTGTCATTATAGTTGTTGCCTGATTCTGAGTTTTTTAATGCGAATTGCATATAGTTTAGGATGTTGTTGTTAAATCCATTATAAAGGTTGTTAAGTGTATTTACGTAATTCATTTTATTTGCAAGTTCTGTGTTATATAAGTCACTTTGTTTAGATAAAATATTGTCGCTCAAGTCTGCAACAGCTTGTGCTTTGTTGTCCGTAATACTGCTCAAATTATTCATAAATATTGAGTTATCCAAGTTTCCAAACCTAGATGCGATATCATTTTTTAGCGCAGTTTCCATTGGAGTATAGATGTCGTTGATTGCTTTGATTCCTTGTTTTTTATAAGTCTCAAGTTGGCTATTCCATTGCTTTTGTTTCTCATCAGATATAGCGAATAAATTTCCCAAAGATTGAGCTAAATTGCTTTGTACTCCGTCGTAAATTGATTTTTCCAAGTCTGACATATTGTAAGAACTGTTTACTGTATTATTTTGTTTAGATGTGGATGCAACATTATTTCCATTGATATTGATATTTCCAGTTGCGTAAGCAGGGTATTTAGAAGATTTTCCCATAGTAAAAAGTTTCCTTTCTCAAGGAAAATACCTTTATTTTGGCTGGGGTTGGAATATTTGTCATTATACCATATTTTTGAGTTTTTGTAAATGTTGAGGGTGATATAGTTTAATTTGTTTGGTTTTGGATTCTGAACAGCAAGAAAATTTTATGCTTATTCTTCGCACAAATTTTCTAAGCTTTCAGAATGACAATGACCTATGTGTTTGTACGATATTTGAAAAATCTTTACTCTCGTATAATAATGTTTGTATGGCAGATAGGATTAAAATAGTGGGAGCGAAAGAGCATAATTTAAAAAATGTTTCTTTAGAAATCCCAAAAAATGAATTAATAGTTTTTACAGGTGTATCAGGCTCAGGCAAGAGTTCTTTGGCATTTGATACCATCTTTGCAGAGGGTCAAAGACGATATATAGAAAGCTTGTCCACCTATGCGAGACAATTTTTGGGTCAGATGGATAAACCAAATGTTGAGTATATCGATGGTTTGTCCCCTGCAATTTCTATTGACCAAAAATCAAAGAGTAATAATCCGCGTTCTACTGTTGGTACAATTACAGAAATCTACGATTATTTAAGATTGTTGTATGCAAGAGTTGGAACTCCATATTGTCCTGTTTGCGGTAAGAAAATTAAACCTCAAACTTTGGATGAAATTGTTAATAAAATTCTTGCGATAGGTGAAGGTACAAAAATCCAAATTCTCGCGCCCATTGTCAGAGGTAAAAAAGGCGAATACTCATCCCTTTTTGAAGAATTAAGACAAGAAGGGTTTGTGAGAGTAATGGTTGATGGTGAAGTTTACAACCTTGATGAAGAAGAAATAGAACTGGCTAAAACTAAAAAACACGAAATCAGTGTTGTTGTAGATAGAATTGTTGTAAAAGAATCTGCAACATCAAGAATTGCTGACAGTGTACAAATCGCCCTAAAAAAGGCTGATGGTATTGTAGTAGTGGATGTTGTCGGTGCTCAAGAGGTTGTTTTTAGTGAAAAGCTGGCATGTCCAGATTGTAACATTAGTTTTGAAGAACTTACTCCGAGAATTTTTTCTTTCAATGCGCCTTATGGTGCGTGCGAAAGATGTTCAGGGTTAGGTGCGGATTTTGTAGTTGACCCAGATTTAGTTGTGCCTGATAAATCTCTATCTCTTAATCAAGGGGCGATTTATGCTTGGGCTACTCGTAGTGCTACTACTTATTATCACGACCTTTTGTCTTCAGTTTGCTCAGAATGTGGAATTAATATGGATACTCCATTTGAAGATTTGACAAAAGAGCAGCAAGACATAATATTATATGGTACAAAAAAGCCGATAAAAATTAAAGTTCAACAGTTTGGGACACACAGATACCAAACAAATATTCAGCCGTTTGTTGGAGTTATTCCGTTCCTTGAAAAACGCTATAATGATGCCTCCGGAGATTATTGGAGAGAAGAAATAGAAAAGTTTATGGTAGCGAAACCTTGTCCAGCTTGTGGTGGAGCAAGATTGAAACCTTTTCCTTTGGCTGTCAAAATTCGGAACAAAAATATTTATGAATTTACGAAAATGTCTATAGATGATGAATTTCAGTTTATAACCGATTTGTATCTTGATTTGACAGAATATCAAATGAAAATTGCAAAGCAGATTTTGGATGAAATTCGTGCCCGTTTAAAATTTTTGAGTGATGTAGGTTTGCATTATCTTGATTTGGCTCGTATGGCAGGAACTTTGTCAGGTGGTGAATCTCAGCGTATCAGATTAGCCTCTCAAATTGGTAGTGGGTTGAGCGGAGTATTGTATGTATTAGACGAACCATCAATCGGATTGCACCAACGTGATAATGATATGCTCATAAAAACATTGTTTAAATTGAGAAATCTCGGAAATACCTTGATTGTAGTTGAACACGATGAAGATACAATCAGAAGTGCTGATTATATTGTTGATATCGGACCTCGTGCAGGTATTGCCGGCGGAAAAATTATAGCTCAAGGTGCAGTAGATGATATTATCGCGGCAGAAGATTCCATTACAGGGAAATATTTGAGTGGTGAAAAATTTATTCCTATTCCGACTAAATTGCGTGAAGGTAATGGTAATTTCTTAGAAATTAAAAATGCACATCTTAACAATTTGAAAAATATCGATGTAGATATCCCTCTGGGTAAAATAGTTATATTAACAGGTGTTTCCGGATCAGGAAAGTCAACACTTATGCAAGAAATTTTGTTTGAATATGCAGCACATAAATTGCGTAAAAATAAACCAAAGCCACAGGGTGTTGATGAAATTTTCGGTTTTGAAAACATCGACAAAGTTATTGACATTGACCAATCGCCAATTGGTAGAACTCCTCGTTCTAATCCGGCAACTTATACTGACGTTTTTACGCCAATTAGAGAACTTTTTGCTAAAACAAATGAGTCAAAAGTTCGCGGATATAAACCTGGAAGATTTAGTTTTAACGTTAAAGGCGGTCGCTGTGAAGCTTGCAAAGGTGATGGTTTGGTTAAAATTGAAATGAACTTTTTGTCAGATGTATATGTCAAATGTGATATTTGTAAGGGTAAACGTTACAACAGGGAAACTCTTGAAGTTAAATATAAAGGCAAAACTATTTCTGATGTCCTTGATATGAGTGTTAAAGAGGCTCTTGAGTTTTTTGACAGTATTCCTACTATAAAGAATAAATTACAAACGCTTAATGATGTAGGTTTAGATTATATGAAACTTGGGCAAAGTGCGACAACATTGTCCGGTGGAGAGGCTCAGCGTATTAAACTTGCATCGGAATTAAATAAACGCTCAACAGGAAAAACTTTATATTTGCTAGATGAACCTTCAGTAGGTTTACATTGGGCGGATTTAGATAAGCTTGCAAAGATACTTCACGCTCTTGCTGATCAAGGTAATACTATTCTTATGATTGAACATAATCTTGATTTAATCAAAATTGCTGACCATATCATTGATTTAGGGCCGGAAGGCGGTGTTGATGGTGGTAGAATTGTTGCGCAGGGTACACCACAAGAAGTTGCTAAATGTAAAGATTCTTATACCGGAAAATATCTTGCAAAATATTTTGAAAAAGCTTGATATTATTGAATATTTGAAATTTGTTTTAAAATTTGTTATGATGTTTTTCAAAAGGGCTGGTATAAATGAGGCAAAAATTTTTATATTTTGTTTTTTTATTACTATTATCTGGTATGTTCAGTAAGGCATACGCGCAGACCGTAGAGGTTCGAGCTCTTGATAGTTTTTCAACGGCAAAACCGCCAAAGTCTGTATCTGTACAACTTCTAGAACCTCTTGTTCTGACGGATTCCATTACACTTAGTTCAGGTGATATAATGACAGGAGATTTGTTTGATGTTGTCAGTCCAAAAAGATTAAAACGTGATGCAGGTTTTTCGTTCTGTTTAAAATCTTATAAAGATTTGGAGGGAAATTTGCATACGGTAAATTCGCACATTGTAGCATCTTATTCAAAACCAATTGACAAGGGCGGACTTGCAAAAAATGCTGCACTTGGTGTTGGCAGTTTCTTTGTAAAAGGTTTGTCTGTTGGTGTTGCGGCAGTATCAGGTGCTGTTAAAAATGAAGAAGGCAATCGCGTAAAATCTTCGGCAGTGTCTGCTTATGAGTCTTCTCCGTTGTCATTGGTAGAAAAAGGTGAAGATTTAAATATTGAAGAAAATATGCATTTTTTCTTAA
>ERZ1034739.333-NODE-333-length-12362-cov-8.369627_pt1 | contig 12362 bp, 17 predicted proteins | sample MGYA00520636_ERZ1034739 | MGnify/ENA primary metagenome ERZ1034739 (study PRJEB33766, sample SAMN09781703) | gut metagenome | biome: gut microbiome | host: Homo sapiens | place: Madagascar | study: EMG produced TPA metagenomics assembly of the PRJNA485056 data set... | reverse complement strand
GTATTTATTTATATAAAGCCTGTTGTTTATCTTTGTTGCTAATATACTACATTCATTTCAATTTCTTTATCTTGCTAGTATAACAAAAATGTCAGCCGAAGTTGTCTGTCTTACCTTGCTTTCATTATTCATTAAATCTTATACAAATTAAGTTTACTCAATGCATCTATCTTTGCTCCTTTTGTAGAGTGAACATATCTCATTGTAGTTTTAACATCTGAGTGTGCTAATATTTCTTTAATGACATTCACTGGGACATTTGCTTTCGCTAATCTAGTACCGACGGTGTGTCTTAGATCGTGAAACCTAAAGTTTTCAATTTTAGCTTCTTTCAGTGCTGTATGCCATGCTTTTTTAATATCAGTATATGGTTTACCTGTGTTAGGATTTACAAATAAATAACCAACTCTTTCTGATTCAGGAGTTTTATTGAACAAATCCATTAAATTTTGATTTATGGGAAGCATTATATGTTTATTTCCTTTATTTTCTAATACTTCAATAAAATTGAAATCAAAGTTAATCTGTTCCCATCTCAACTCTAATACGTTTGTTTTTCTCAACCCCGTATTCAATGCTACAATAACTATATCTTTTAAATAATCTGGCAATACCGTCATTAATCTTTTTTCTTCCTCTTCCGTCAGATATCTAACACTATGATTCTGAAGAGGAAACTTCCTTACCAATTTGCAAGGGTTTTTCAGTAGATAGTTGTTATTTACAGCCATATTAAATGTAGTTGACAATTGTTCTAAGTACCTGTTTACTGTTGCTTTAGATCTTCCTTCCTCTAATAAAAATTTCTTAAAATCTTCAATCATTTTAGGTGTTATATCTTTTATTAAAGTAGATTCTCCAAAATATTTTTTTATAACTTTTGCTCTACATTTATCTGTAGCATAACTTTTCTTATTAGTTTCGGAATATTCTAAAAATATTTTTGTAAGTTTAGATAGTGTTACTTTTTCAAGTTCCTTAGGTATTACCCCATTCTGTTGTTGTTGAATTTTATACCTAAAACCATCTTCAATAAGCTTTGCTTCTTTCATAGATTTGGCACCATTACATAAATAATGGTGCCTTTCTCCATTGATTTGGAAGCGGCAGTAATACTTTTCATTTCTCTTACATACACTCATCTAAGCTAAACTATCCCTTTATACCTGACTAGCTACCCATTCATTAAATTTGTTTACTAATACAAATACCGAACCACCAATTTTGAAAAAGCAACCTGCTGGAATAAGTCCATTACGTTTCCAAGTTCTCACTGTACTTTCAGGTTTTCCTAAATTTTTAGCTAATTCTTTAATTGTAATTAAGTTATCCATCTTTACCTCTTCCTTACTTTTGTCTATTACTTAGAAAGAACATGTCCCTCTAAATTATTTTACTATTTTTTTTCAGCAACACTTCCGTTCTGATAAAATTTAGCTAGTTTATAAAAAGAAGTTGGTTTTAAATTGAGTTGTTTCATTGCTTCTCGGGCTGTAATGGTACCAGTTTTCCAGACTTTGTAAACATTATCCCAATTTTCTGGGTACTCAATGGGTGGTTTCCCAAGTCGCTTACCTTTTTCTTTGGCTAGTTTAATTCCTTCAGCTTGTCTTTGTTTTATAAAAGCACGTTCCTGTTCCGCAACGTAGCTTAATAGTTGTAAAACAATATCTGAAATTACTTCACCGATTAATCCTTCCGTTCTTGTTGTATCTAATACTGGCATATCGAGAACTTTAATGTTAGCTTTTATTTCTCTAGTAATTTCATGCCATTCTTCACAAATCTGCTTGTAATTACGCCCTAATCGGTCTATGGATTTGATTACAAGAATGTCGCCCTCTCTAAGTTGAACTTTTAGTGCTTGATACTGAGGTCGATCAAAATTTTTACCGGAACATTTATCTACAAAAATATCTCGTTCATTTATTCCAAGTTCCAACATCGCTTCTAATTGTCTATCTTCTTTTTGATCTGTTGAAGATACCCTACAATAACCAAATGTTTTAGAATTAATATTCGCCATATTCATCTCCCTGCTTGAGTTTTAGCATCTACAGTCTAACGCACCGTTCGTAAAAGTCAAGATTTTAGGTGAACATTCGTAAAGTACAAGTTGGAAGATTTACGAACAGAAATTATGGCAAAAATTAACTGTTCGTTAGAGTTTACTCATACGAACACAAAACATTCAATATAGATTGTCATTAAGTTAACAAAACTAAAACATTACTTTTGGTTCAAAACACTTACAACAATCTGCTTCATTATATCCATTTCTTCTGGTTTGCTTTCTGCTATTAGAAGTGTTAAGGCAAAAAGGGTACCATTGTCAATAATTGGGGTATTGTTTTTATAAAGCATATTATTTTTATTTAGGAAATACAAAAAGCAACTTGCAGCAATTCTTTTGTTTCCATCAGAGAAGGAATGGTTTTTAGTTATTAAATACAATAACATTGCTGCTTTTTCTTCAAGTGTCGAATAGCAATCATTACCTCCAAAAGTTTGATAAACTTGATTTATAGAGCTATCAAAACTATCATCTTTGGGATTAGCAAAAACATCAGAAGAAAATTCTGATTTCATTTTGTTTATTACAGTTAGATATTCTTCTTTTGAAATAATGACTGCATCCTTTTGGGTAACCCCTTTTGTGTCAAGTGTTTTGTGGTCAAAATCATCTAATAGGTCCAGTCCTTGTGCAAAGTTGTCCAAAATATTTGCAACATCTTGTGCCTCGTCAACAGTTGAAACTTGGTTTTGAATGCTTCTTGTTAAAAGGCTAACTGTTGATTGCAAAGCTTGGATTTTATTCTGTTGTGTCTTTAGTAAGTTTTCGTTGACTACATACCCTTTGGTAATATAATTTCTTAATGTATTTGTTGCCCAAATTCTGAACTGTGTTGCGCGTGAGGAATTAACTCTATAACCGACAGAGATTATTGCATCTAAATTATAGAATTGTGTTGTAGTCTTCTGTGTTTTTCCTTTTATTGCACCATGTTTTGTGGTTGTTTCCAAAATGGAAATAACCACTTCTTCTTTAAGTTCGTCTTCGCTAAATATGCTTTTTAAATGTTTACTTATAGCAGGTGTTTTCACTCCGAACAATTCAGCCATTTGTTTTTGTGTAAGCCAAATTGTATCATTATCAAGTTTTGTATCAAGTGAAACTGTTCCGTCTTCACTTGTATAAATAACTATCTCGCCTTTTTGCATATCTTTATCCATATGCCAATTATATCCTAAAATTATTAGATATTAAACCAAACTAGCTAATTTACAAAAATTACTAGTGAATTTTTTAATTAAAATATACAAACAAGCTTTGAGGTCCCAAATGAACGATAAGATTATTTCATTAGAAATTAAACTAGAAGAAAAACGACATGAAATAGAGTTGCAGAAAATTGAGTACCTAAAACTTGTTGAAGAAATTCAAAATCAGAAAAGACTTGATGATTTATATAAACAGAAAAAAGCTTTGTTACTTGATAATTTTACTTAACATATACATATTACTGTGCAAATATCATGAAATGGCACCGGGAGAGGTATACTAGGGAGGCTCTCCTGTTTTTTTATTCTAAATATATTTCCTGTAAAAATACACCATTTAAATGTTATAAGGCTAGGTTTCATAAGTATAATTAATCTATTATGGCAGAAAAATCAAAAATTGAGTGGACAGAATCAACTTGGAATCCAATTACTGGTTGTACAAAAATTAGTGAAGGTTGCCAACATTGTTATGCAGAAAGAATGACAAGACGATTACATGCAATGGGACAACCCAAATATAAAAACTGTTTTAAGGTTACAATGCATGAGGAATGTTTAGAAGAACCATTAAAATGGAAAAAACCTCAAACAATTTTTGTTTGTTCAATGAGTGATTTGTTTCATAAAGATGTATCCGATGATTTCATTATAAAAGTTTTTAATACTATGAACCGTGCATCTTGGCATACTTTTCAAGTTTTAACAAAACGTGCAGAAAGATTAGAAGAATTAGCCCCAAAATTAAATTGGACTAAAAATATTTGGCTTGGTGTTACTGTGGAATCTGAAGAACAAAAACAAAGAATCCCATATTTAGTTAATACACCTGCCCATATTAAATATTTATCAATAGAACCAATGATTACAGAAATTAAAGATTTATCTTTAAATAATATTAATTGGGTAATTGTTGGTGGTGAAAGTGGTCCTGGTGCAAGGCCGATAAAAGAAGACTGGGTTACTGAAATTAGAGATAACTGCATAGAAAACAATGTACCATTCTTTTTTAAGCAATGGGGTGGTGTAAATAAAAAGATTGCAGGTTGTACTCTGCAAGGTCGGATGTGGAAAGAGTTGCCTGTTTAAAATAAGGTTGTTTGAATTGGTTGCATATGAGGTTCTTTAAAAAATTTAACAGTATCCCCAAAATCAACAGTTCTTGTACTTGTTTTTTTATGCTCTATAACTAAGTATTCTTCTTGCATAGAGACAATTGCTTTTTTAATATGACGTTGTAAAAAAGTTGATGAATCTATATATTTATCTACGATTTCGTCATACAATACAGATTTTCCTTGATATTCTGCCCAGATTAATAATTTTAATTGTTCAATTTTGTCTTGAGTTTGATCCCATAATGCTAATTGTTCTGGGTTTGGTTGGTTTGGTCCAAGAAATTCAACTTTACCAAAATTAATTTTAGCAAAAGCATCTTTCATTATAGAGCATCCTTCCCTATTATTCGTTGCATGAAATAAATAATAGTATGTTCTTTTATCATTAGGGAAAGACATTCTATATTGATAGACATATTTTGCACAATTTTTTAATTGTAGACGATATAAATCTCTAAGTGCAGTTTCTTTTAAGTCACCATTTAAAGATTTAAATTGCAGCCAATTTTCTGTTCCAAATAACTTTGTTATAATTTCTTCTGAATTTTTATAGCCAGTAAAACGGCGCGTAAAATTATACATGAAATTAAAGAAAACTTCAGTCTTTGGAATTTTCATTATTCGTTCAATAGTTGAAAAATGAGCATTAATACCAAATGGATCAATCATAAAAAAGGTAGGTTTTGGATTCTTTTCCAAAAAATCTAAAAATTTCCCAATATTATCTTCAAATTCTCCAATTGTATAAACGATGTTATTTGTTGGAAGCCCAGAATTAACAAAAACTTTTTTAAGATTTTCAATGTTTTCTTTATACTTGTCGTTAAAATAAAAAGAACTTCGACTCGCTTGTTTTGCGTTAAGAAATTGTTGTTTTGCTATAATTGGAGAACCAAAACATAATTCTTTTTCATTTGAATCATAATATGCACCACAACCACTAAATCCATCATAATAATTTATATCATTTGCAGAACCTAATTTGATAGCCCAAACGCGTAAATATTCTTCTAAAACTTTATGTTTTACCATTGTTTGTGCTTCGTATGGCCACATATAAAAATCAAAATCGTCATATGTGTATTTTTCTATTTTGACTCTTTTATTTGATTTTGATTTTTTGAAATTAACATGTAGCTTGCTTGGATCTAACACTTATAAAACTCCTTTATTGTCTTTTTTGTAATCAAAAGCTGCTCTTATAATATTCCAGTATTTGGGTAAACTATCTTTTAAATATCCATTCTTTAAAGCTATAGTATCAAATAATTCAACTAATTTTCTATCATTCGATAATACATAGTCATCATATTCAGCAATTCTTTTAATTATCTGTTTTATGCTTGGACGGTTAATATTAAATTGATAAACCCCTACGAGTGGGTTATTGACTTCAACATTATTAATTAATGAAGATTTTTTAGGGGCTGATTCAGCAGCTTTAATGTGGTGATTTTTTTTATAATTGTAAATTGCTCTACAAATAGACCAATAACGTGGTAATTCAAAATTCTTGTAGCCATTCCTTAAAGCTATTTGATCGAAGAAATAACAAAATTGTCTATCATTATCCATTAAACTAGGATTAAATGCAGCAAGTTTCTCTACAATTTGCCTTGTTGTAGGCTTTGTTTTAAACAAATTATCAAATAATTGATTGCTAATATTATTCATTTGACGATTATAGCATAATATCTGATAAGCATTACTTTTGTAAATATTTTCTTAATTTTTCTAGGTTATAGATACAACATTAGTAACAACGTTCTGAAATTTCTCATATTTATTTCGTAATTGTAGTTCATAAGAGTTCGTATTGTACCATATTCCTGTTGTTCATAGACTTTATGATAAGCTTCAACTTCTCTTAGCCAGGCAAGTTCACTTTGTATTAATTGCTTGAAGTCTTCTTGTGGAATTTTTGCTCTTACAGCTTGATATGTTTCATTTAACAATTTATCAACTGCGTCATAATGCCTTTGAGCAAAATAGTTTACTTCCTGAGTCGTTTCACCATCGTTGTTTGCATATTCTTGTTCAATGTTTAAATATTCCTGATAGTAAGGATTCTTGCGATCAATGTTATTTTTCACCCTATCAAATAAAGCATCCAGTTCCTCTCGGTCTTCTTCAAATTCATGTCCTTGTGGAACAAGTAACACGTCATTGCGTTTGATTAACGCAAAATACTCTGCCTGTAATTCATCAATCTTGGTTAATACTTGACTCGGCGTTGATAAATCATAGTTTACTGGTTTTGATAAGTTTCCACCAAACAGGTAAAACAATCCACTACCAATAAATAAAACTAAAAATAATACAGAAAATATAAGTCCTAAGTTCTTTAAAATTTTAGCTTTCTTTACTTGCATAGTGTTATTAGTACTCAAAGAGTATCCACAATTGGTACAAAACTTTTGATAATCATTAATTTCTTTTCCACAGTTTGGACAATACATTTTATCAATCCTCATTTTTAATAATTTATAGCTTTTATCATACCGACAATGTCTTCTATTGTCTTATCTTCATCACAAATAGCAATTGTTATATCTTTAATACTAGAAAGCAACATATAATCTCTTCTCCATAGTTTATCCTTCAATGCATTGAGTTCTTCGCTCGTTGTTTGACTTCCAATAGTTTTATTGTCAGTTGCATACTCGCATAAACCTAAGAAAAATAAAGTTTTATGCATTTCAATCTCAGTTGCAGCATCTCTACATTTACTTAAGTAAAATTCAAAACCTTCTAAAACTTCCTGTTTTGCTCTATATCTTAAACTTCCATCAGGAGCATACATTTTAGTTCTATACCAAAGATTGTATTTTTTATACCTTATTGCGATTTTAAGTGCATAGAGTTGAGATTTCGTTAGATTAGTAGTATTTGGCAGATTCCTAATATCTTCACAAGCCTTCACTCTATCAGCTACTGGCAGATCCGTATTTAAGGCTTTAATTAAAAGTTGAACATAATTTTCATTTTTATCAACAACTATTGGTGGTGTTAGCCTTGGTATTCCATTTTTAGGATTATAATTGCTTGGAGAGTAACCATAAGCCCCAGTGCCAGAACTTAATCTTCTATCATTAGAATTGGAATTGGTAGTTTCCATTGCATTTATAGGCTGCGATACAAACAAAAACATATATAAAATCAATATACACAACAATATTTTCTTCATACTTATACCTCTTAACTTAATTAAATTCCATCATATAAACCATTATGCAAATGCATTGAATATGGATTGAACCGTTTTATGGTGACTATTTCGTGAGCGGTTATGTCGACATCGGACATAAAAGATTCTTTACTTAATTCTTTTAAGTTTTTTGCATTTCCGGCAGCATATACGGGATGTTCATTTTCTACACTATTTTGTATGATTTGTTCATATCTATCGTTTGAAAATGTTTCTACAATTCCAACTTTTCCATTTTTACTTTGTAGAATTGCAACGACACCACCATTAGTCATTGTATAATATTTTATTGCATAATAAACACTATCATTGTGAATATTTACACTGTCTGCATCTATAAGAACTTGATTAATTCCTTCTTTACAAGCTTTTGTGTCAGAACCGGAATATTGAGGACCACAAACTTCAATCCAATTTGTTGAATAAAATGCTTGTGCTGCCTGAACAAATAAAAGTACTAAAAATGTTACAATACAAAATCTTTTAAAATAAATCATTTTCCACGTCCTCATCATAAGTTTTTGTCTTTATTGGGTATTTATTCGTAACGGTTTTAGATTGTTGACGATCTACACATAAAGAAAACGGATGTTGTCCTGCATACTTAGACCAAGCCGCGGCAGGATCTTTTTCAATATGCACTTTTCTATATCTGTCAATAAGACCTAAGCCCGAACCATTACTATTAAAAACTCTTGCGTATATCTTTTTTTCACTATATGGTAAATTTGAAATCACCACTAGCCCTAAATTTTTACGTTCTTCTTCAGCATCTCGATTATTAAAATACTGATTGTTCCAGTAAGTTTCTCTAAAATATTCAATATAAGGTTTTTCAATTCTAGTAGCTCTACGGTAGTTGCAATCTACGTACCAAAAAGAGCCACTACAGCCGTTAGGATTTTTTATATTGTCAAAACTCATATCATTATATAAGTCTTGTGTTAATATTACTAACTCATCCGGAGTTGGCATGTTTTTTACTCCTCCACACACATATGCTGTAGATGCAAATAAATCTTCAGATTCTTTGCATGAAGCAATTCCAAGTTTGTTTTTATTTGCCTTACAATCTTCATAACTCATTCCTTTGACAAAAAATGGATGTCCGAAACAAATGCCTTTAACTTTAAACAAACATTTTCTTGGATTAAAATCAACAGAGACAGCTTCACCATCAATATTAGTAAAAGCCCAAGCATAAGCAATTTCTTTTGCTGCGTTATCCTGTGCAATCAATTCTTTTTGTTTAATCCAATGCTGTTTTTCTTTTTCTCTTATTTGCTTGTCCTCAACTAAGAAATACGGATAACTAGCTTTTACATTTGCCGTACTTAGAATGTCTTTTACCCTGGCAAATTCTTTTGGGGTATTAACATTTTCTATTTTGTAATTAAACACCAAAGGTTGTCCTACAAAAAATTCGGCATTTTCATATACAATATCTAAGTTTTCATTTTTATTTTCAGAAACGATTTCTAAGTTCCCTGTTATTTCTTCATGTTCATCAATATAATCAAGTTGCCATTGCTCAATAATTGTTCCATTATGTTGCATTGTTACTTTTGCTTGTTTATTTGGCTCATCATATTTTATCGTCATAATAACTTCGCTATTCGGATAAAAGCTTAAAGTTCTTTCTAATGGCGAAATATCTTGTTGATATTGTTTATATTTAATTCCGGCAAAAATAAAAATTAAAATTCCAATAATTGCACATATCACAACAATTACTTGTTTTAGAATATTGTTATTATTATTTTCTTGAAAATCAATAGGCTCATTAGCTTCGTTACCCTGATAATCATTTGGAGTTAGCTTTCTTCCACAATGTTTACAGAAGTTTTGGTTCTTGTATATTTCATTTCCACAGTTTGGACAATTCATATTTCTTTCCTTTTTATTATTTTATTTGTGTAATTTGCATATCTATACCGGAGTTAAGAATATCTACTAGTTCATCGATATCAAAATTATCAGAAAGACCGGATATGGATATCTGAACTTTTCCATTTTTTATTGGCTCTCTTACAATTGGAGAAAGAACTAATTTATCTCCCCAGAATATTGCAAGTTGTTTATTGACAACTTCTTTAGTTAGGTTATACAGAAGTTTTGCTCCTTCTCTTGTAAATGTTATTTCAATAACGTCATCCGAGTCTTTAATATGTTTTGCACTTTTTATAAATTTTTCATTAAGTCCAGTACTTATCCAATCAGTATCTGTCGCATTTGGTTTCTTAAATTGAAATTGTGGCTTAGATAAATATTCTACAATTTCTTTGGCTTCAAGTCTGTTATTAGAGTTTAAAATAATTGCTTCATGCATAAATGTTTTAGTAATCACAACATCAGATGAAGTCCCGTTATAATATTTAGATGCTAACTTTGTTTGTATTGCATCTTGTTTCCCGATTAGATTTTTGTTTAAACTTTTTACTATAATGACTTGTTCATTGTTGGGATGTGTATTTAAAGCTTTTTGAATTGTAACAGTCTTGTTTATATACAAATAGCTGCAAATTATTAGTAATATTACTACTAAGGATATAATGCCAATGATTAGAATCCTTTTCCAGTTATAAAATATATACCGTAGCCATCCTTCAACTAAATTCGGTGTAAGTCTATAACCACAATTCCGGCAAAATTTTTGATTGGTTAGTATTTCATTTCCACAGTTTTTACAATACATGAATAATAGCCCTTTCTTATTTCAATTTAAAAGCACAATTACTACAAAACTTAGATTTCAACGATATTTTGGCATTACATTTTGGACATTTTCTACTTTCAAAGTTCATTATGTAGATAATACATAATAAGCACAATACAACTAATATTTCGTACAGTCCAATAATGAGATTGAAGTTCTGGTAATAGTTAAAATGACCAGAAAGTCCGGGGAGGCAATGAATTGGAAATATCCGATCTAAAAAAAATACATGAAAAACTGGTTTAGAATAATATTTTATCATGTTGTATAGCAAAATGATAAAAACAACACTATTCACAAAGCTTTTAATGGGAAAATTTTTAGATTCTACATTAAATAATAATTTTGGTAGTGTTGGATTGATTCTTAACCAAATAAGTGCAACAAAAGGCAATAGTACAAATTGATTAACTACGTTTATACAGTTACAATAATCAGGGGGTGCCACCTTAGAAATTACGAAGTATTCAATATAGCTAAATAATGCTGCAAACACAACCAGATTGAATACAACTATTAAAATTCTAAAAAACTTGTTATTAGTATATCTATCGCACATGGATAACAGTTTTTTAATTTTGTTTAAAGCTATATGATATTTATCAGTTTGTGAAGTCCCACAATTCTCGCAGAAATTTTGATTATCTTCAATTTTATGACCACATTTTGGACAATACATTTATTCCCTTTCTTATGAACTAAAAAATGCTAGTAATAAAAATATGACAACAGTTATTAACGTGTATATTACAGCATTTATAAAATCTCTTTTTTCTTTTGCAGAATCAAAAATTTTCTCTGACATAAGTACATAACAACCACATTTCGTACAAAACTTCTGATTGTCTTTAATTTTATTTCCACAACTTGGACAATTCATTATTTATCCTTTCTTGTTAATCATTTCTTGGGTTTCGATGATTCTTTTTTCTATACGATTGAATTTGAAAAGACTCCAAATTGTAAGAACTAAAAATAAGCCTCCTAATACCGTAATTGTAACAATAAACATTATTGCTAAGTCTACAACATGAGAGTCTGCATTTGATGCAATATAATAAATTTGTTGCATAATTGAATTTGCATTATCAATATCAGATATAGAATATTTTGGAGTTAGTGAATTAGAAAAGAATTGTCCTATTAAAAATCCTGTTATAACAGAATAGATGATAAAAAGAATAATCTCAATTAAACTTGGATACATAAATGGTGAATTCCAACTATTAGTAGTATTATTTGTTTGTATTGATTTAAGTTTGGAACCACATTCTTGGCAAAAAATATCATCTCTATTATTTTCTGTTCCGCATTTTTGACATACAAATTTTTCTTCCATAATATTTCCCTTCCTAATATAAGTTTATTAATGGTTTACAGATGCTTATAAGTCTAATTGCCTTTATGTTTTCTTTCATAGAAAATAATTCTAGCAAGTCGCTTTACTTCTTTTTCTAAATCCTTAATTTTGGATAACTGAACTTCATGGTAAATAAGAAAAATCCAAAATATCACAATTAAAAAATATGCGATACCTAAAATTAACATTGCAATTTGCACTTCCATTAAATAATAAGGATCTCCTTCAGTCGCATTTTCTTTTGGATTAAATATAAAATTATATGCAAAAGGAGCTAAATATAATGGACCGATTACAAACAATGCAAATTTCAAAACAGCGAAAAAAGAGCTTCCTCCGTCACCTTCATCATCAACTAGATTGAATGATTGTGATTTTGTGGTTGTTTGTTTTTTGTCTTGTTCCTTAATTTCATAACCACAATTTTCACAAAATTTTGTATCGTCTTGTAAACCAATTTGAGTGCCACATTGGGGACAATAAAATGTTTTGCCTGCCATTAATAATCTCCTTTTATTTTGTAATAGAAGTTTGTTCTATTTTTATAGAACACATTTACTTACATTGACCACCTTTTAGCTAAATCGTTTTACAATATCTATAAATTGTAAGACGATTTTTAAAATTCAATAAAATCGATGGTTTTAGACATATAAATCTAAGTAAAACGAACAATCC
>ERZ1034739.330-NODE-330-length-12514-cov-9.676940_pt1 | contig 12514 bp, 11 predicted proteins | sample MGYA00520636_ERZ1034739 | MGnify/ENA primary metagenome ERZ1034739 (study PRJEB33766, sample SAMN09781703) | gut metagenome | biome: gut microbiome | host: Homo sapiens | place: Madagascar | study: EMG produced TPA metagenomics assembly of the PRJNA485056 data set... | reverse complement strand
GTTTTGTTCATAGTTTATATTCCTAAAAGTAGGTAGTGTAATTCCTTTAATCTTAGCAATAATTAAAGAATAACTTAAATTTATATTCCTTGCAAGGTTTAATTGAATAAAAAACACAAGAAAAAAAGGAGACAAATATGAAATATTTTCAAAACAGCAGTTTTACCATTGATGAAGTAGAAAAATTCTTAGGATATTCACTTAAAAAAGTTGGAGTAGGGCAGTACAGGGGGCTATGCCCCTACTGTCATCAAGAAGGTGGCGACACACATGAAGATAATTTGAATTTCAGTGAAACAAAAGGATTTTTCTGTGGAGTTCATCCTTATAATGAACATGGTAAAAGATTGGCAAAAGAAATTGTACATGCGAGAAAACAAGATTTCATAAATTACAAAAAATTAAGTGAAATAAAATATGACAAACAAAGTATAGAGCAATATAGTAACAATTTATTTAAAAACAAAAATATGTTAAATCTGGTTAAAGATGTAACAGGCTTGAGTGAAGACGTTATAAAGGAATGCAAAATAGGTTTTATTGAAAGCAATAAAATATTTTCTTTGCCAATGTTCGCCTTAGATAATTCAATTACTGGACTAGAATTTAGGGTGCCAGAAAACCATAAAGGTAAATTTAAATTTTTAGCAAAAACAAAAGGATATGCAAGTGATGTAAATAAATGCCTATCTAAAATAAACAATCCAGATAAGCCAACAAAAGCCTTTGTTTGTGCCGGTTATAAAGACGGTTATGCGGTATATCAATATTTAAAAGACATAGGCAAAGAAAATGAATATCAAATTTTGACAAATACCAACGGGGAACCAAATACTGCAAGAGCTTTAGAACCACATTTGGATTATTTAGAAAAATTTGAGAAAGTAATAATTTGTTTAGACAATGATAGTGCTGGTAAAAAAGCAACTCATAGAGTAGAACAATCGATTCCTATAACTTTTTATAATTTAAATTTGGCAAAATTAAATGGAATTTATACATATATTAATGATTTCAATGACTTATATAAATATATAAAATCTCATAATATAAAGGGTAATATTATTGAATCAAATGCAAAATTCTCTATTCAATCTGTCCTAAAAATATACTTGAAATTTACTGATTTAAATTTAGACACTCCTAAAACAGTGGCAATAGAAGATGAACACGCAAAACTATTAAATTATATAGAAAATGGTATTTACAGATTTAATAATAATTATTATGAAATCAAATATAATGCGGAAAAACAAGTTTTAACTTATACAAGAAAATCTAATTTTTCAATTAATATTTTAAGAACAGTTGTCTTTAATACATTGAATTTTGAAAATATACAAGAACACAAATTAGAAATAGTTACTAATATTGGTAATAAAGTAAGTATGCCTAAAATATTAAGCCAAAAAGAACTTTTAGACGTTAATAATTTACACGAAATTTTAAAAGAAAGTGGTATTCATATTCATACACTCAAAGATGCACAATTCAAAAATATTATTTTAAATGAACTGAAAAATACAAATGAAGAATTAAATATCTATAAAAATCCTTCTTTAATTAACCACGATAAAAAGAACTATTGGTTATATAAGAATGCAATTGTGAATCTTGAAACAGGCGATATTTTAAAACCTACTGATAAAGATAAAAATATAATTGTTGTTAATTCTAAGAATACAATATCTTTGGATGTTGATAGAGGTATGCATGCTCCTAAATTATATATTCCAGAAATTACATATAATGAATTTGTAGAACAAAACAAAGGTATTGAGTTAATTCAAGAATTTGCTCCAACATCTAAAACAATACATTCTCTTATTGCAAAAACATTATTTGTTAATACCTTAAGAACTTATGGTAATAAAGTTGAAGCATTTTTAGCTCTTGGCACAGCTCTCATGAGTCCTTTTGTAGATGTTATTTATGATAAAACAATGGGATTTCCAATTAACTTTATGTATGGTGAAGCTGCAAGTGGTAAAAGTAATTTACTTCAAACGATAGCCTATATTTTTGGATTTGATACAAGATTTTTAAGTAGTGGTAACGATACGGCAATGAACTTATTGCATAATATGGAGTACTACAAAAATATTCCAGTACTGTATGCTGAAATTGAAGGTTATATGCGAAAGAATTTTGAAACAACCGTTAAAGCCGTCTATGATAGAAATTCAAGAAAGCGTATGAAAGCATATGGACAAGCTCAAGATGTAAGAGCGGTTAATGCTACATTGAATTTTGCGAGCAACGACAGAGCTCATCGAAATCCACAAACAGCCACAAGACTTGTTTATACAGAATTCTATAAAGATAATTTCAATCCAAAAGAAGCCAGCAAAATTAATTTTATTAGAGAAAATTATTTATCATGTATTTTACCGGAAGTTTTGAAGGCTTTTCAAAATAAAGAAGAAATGTTTAAGGCAATCGATTCAAAAATTACTGTTATTCAAAAATTAAATTCAAATTTAGATTTGCGTTGTATAAATAACTTGGCTATCGCAATATTGGGTATGGATTATCTTTACCAAATAGCAGGTTTTGATAATGAATATTCAAAAAGCAATGAAATGCTTACTTTAAACCAAAATTTAGAAAACTATGTCAAATCTCATCAAGATATGATTCATACTGAAGATTGTTTTGAAAAATTTATGCAAATATTCTATATGCTTGCAAAAAATAGAGCAATTAAACATGGGGTTGATTATGTTCTAAAACCGGCAGATAGAACAATTTGCATACACTTAAAGGGAGTATACACTCAATTCAAAAAGCAATATAGGCAGAGTGAAGATTCTGGAGTTTTAATTCCTGATATAAGAGACATACAACATCAGGCAAAAAATAAAGGATTTAAAATTGGGCATTCTACCAATTTTGGCGAAACTTCAAAGCGAGCTATTGTCATTGATGTTAGTGATGATGAATTTTTGACCGATGTGTACTATGAGCTTGAACGAATGGAAGAATCGGAAGGTTCGCAAGATTTGATATAATGCAATAATTTTGCAATTCTAAAAGGCTTGTAAATTAAGATTTCTGGATAAAAATTGCATTATTACAATATTACAATAAATTTTTTTAATTAAGTAAGATTTATCTAAAATAAAGAGTCCTAAAAAACTGAAAAAACAAATGCAATTTTGTAATTTGTAATGAAAAATAGCCTCTATACTTTATTTAACAAGCCTTTCGGAAATTGCAAAACGGGTAACAAAAAATTACGAAAGGAAAGCAAAATGTTATTAACCATAAATGATGTATCACAAATATTAAAAATATCCGTCTCCACTATTTATCGTTGGGTGCATAAAAAGGAAATCCCATATATAAAATTGGGTGGAAAAGTTAGATTTTCTGATTCTGAACTACAACAATTTATAAAAAAGAATTCTATTAGCATTTCTTAGTCAAAGTGCTTACAGTACGCAAGAAACACGTTAAAGTGATAATAGAAATCAAAGAAGAATTTAGAAGGGACATTCCCTTCTAGTTCTTCCAAGATAAAAAGGTTTTAAAAGTGATAAAATCAGTAAGAAAAAACAAAACAACAGGCAAATGGGAATTTGATTACAAAGACATAAAAGGCAAGAGAAAAATTAAAAAAGGCTTCAAAACAAAAGTCGAAGCCGAAAAAGCTCAAGCTAAAATTTATGAAGATTTGAACAAAGGGCTCAATCCTGTTGATACAAAAGTTACTCTTAAAGAAGCCGGTGAGTTATATATGAGATTACATGTTGGTACAAACTGTAAGCCCAGCACAATAGCAACAAATAGAGGGTATCTTGATAATCACATTTATCCATTCTTTGGCGATATGAAATTATGCGAAATAACTCCAATTTTGGTAAAAGAATTTAGAAAAGCAATGTTGGATAAAGGACGCAAAAATTCAACTGTTAATAAATACATGGTGTTTCTTGGTTCAATATTCAATTTTATGATTGATAATGATGTACCTGTAAGAAATCCCTTAGCAAGAATTAAAAACCTCAAAGTTGCAAAGAATGAAAAAATTAGAGCCTTATCGACAGTTGAAGTTCAAGCCTTGTTGAGTAAAACAAAAGTTATTTATCCAGATTTTTATCCTTTGTTATTTACCGCAATATTTACCGGCATGAGAAAGGGGGAAATATTGGCTTTGACTTGGGATTCAATAAACTGGATTACTCAGAAAATTACAGTAGATAAAAATTATACTCATGGCGGATTAGGAACTCCAAAAACCGGTAAAATCAGAGTGATTGATATGTCTAATGAGCTAGCCAAAGTTTTGAAAGAATGGCGTTTAGCTTGCCCACATAGCGAATTAAATTTAGTATTTCCTAATTCTAATGGGAATTACCAAAGTGCTGATAATTTGGCAAAAAGAAGATTTTTGCCTGCTTTAAACAGAGCCGGAATTGATAAAATTAGATTCCACGATTTAAGACATACTTATGCTAGTTTATTGCTTGCAAACGGTGCCCCGATGAAATATGTTCAACATCAACTAGGGCATTCTTCAATTACTATGACAATGGATTTGTATACCCACTTGTTGCCGGAAGTTAATGACAAGTGTGTTAATTTGCTTAATAATATTGTTAATACAACTGTTGAATCACAAGAAGAAGTTCAAAAATTTGGAACTTAGGTATTCATATATTTTTTATAATTGTCTAAATTCGAGTTCAAATCATCTTCTATAAATGGTATTGATTTTATAATGCTTGAATTAAAAATTTCGTCAAACATATTGATAACATCTTTTTTGAAGAAAGGTAAAAGAAAATCTAATCTTACGAGATTTGCAGATACGAAAGGCTTTTTAAATGTATATTCAGTACCATTGTATTTAATTTGTTTATCATCATAAGGAAATGCTCCAAAGCCATGCATTAAATTTCGTACATTTGCCAGTAAAGTAACTAAATTTTTATATTTTTCATCTATTTTAGTATGTTTTATAATTTGTGCCATAACCGTATCAATACTTACAAATTTATCTTGAAATTCAAAATACCCTTGTTTTGCTAATTCTCTATGAATAACCCTTAAACTACTTTCTAAACAACAAAAAAGTCTTATATATACACCAAATGAAATATACATATTGTATGAATAACGAAAGCCTTCTTTAAATTCTATAGGTTGCATTGATAAATTGAATTCATCTAAAAATTTAACATATTTGTTATCATCTGCAAAATTATCTAAGAAATTCCTCCAAACAATACCATAACAAAGAATCGTATTGTGTATTTTATTAAAAGTCATAACACGTGCATCATTCTGCTGTTTTAGTATTTCATAGTATTTAATCGTTTTTTCACTATATTTTTGGCGTAAAGTAATTATTAATTTATTAATTCTTTCAACAGTACCATCGCTCTGAACTTGTTCCATATACTTCTCCTTTAAGATTTTTGCAACTTTTTTGCAACTTTATCTCATTTTTGCACTAAAAAAGAGTTTTAGCAACTAGCTAAAACCCTTTAAAATAATTGGTTGCGGGAGCTGGATTTGAACCAACGACCTTCGGGTTATGAGTGAAAGTAAATAAAGTATTTTCAACGAAAAAACAACCGTTTTAGCCCTATAAATCAAATCCAAATAGTATAAATTTGCATATAAAATGGACACAGAATGGACATGGATTTTTCTTTAAACGTGAGGTATTAATAGCATTTAAACCTCATCATTGCCTATTACATATTACACCTATTTCTTCTATAATGCAACAAACCTTCCATATTAAAGTTATTAGGATAAGTTACTTTTGTACTTAGTTTATTACCTTCCGTATCTATTAAATAAACAACTCCGGCATTCTTAACCACAAAACAATTCTCAATCGGAATGTAGGTTATCTTGTCAAAGATAAAGTCTGTAATCAATTTCTCTTGTTTTAATGAGTACAACGCATATTTACCATCATTATGCAGAGCTACAAATTCATTTGTTTGTTTCCAAGATAAGTATTCATTAATGTTGCCTGTATTCTTTCTCATATTCATGATAATACCGCAAGTTCTACATTTTGAACCTTTTAATTTTAAAACAGAAACTTTGCTTAAATAGATCAGTATAATCATGTAGAGGGGTAGAACAAAAAACAATTTTGTGAGCCACAATATCCAGTATGGACTTGTAAATGGTAAAAATAGGATAGGAGGTAATTAAAGATGACAACTCATATAACATGCCGAAAAAACATAAAAACTTTTTATAAAAATAGAGATTGGGAGGATAAATGCCCATTTCTTAATAAATGGGCATCCAGCCTTAATGGCTGGTAAGGAAGGGCTTTAATGCCCCTATTCTATTATTTATCAAAGGATTAACAAATAATGACTAAAGATTTACAAACAATATTAAAAACTGATATTACTAATACACAAGCGACTGAAGAACTGGACACAATAGGTTTATTAATTCCACACAAAATTAAACCGAAGTCGTTAAATTATAACAATCGGTATATTAATCTTCGTTATATTATACGAAGTTCTTCATACTTGCTAAAATTCGGAAGTAAACTACTTAATCAAAATGATAGTTTGCAGGGGTATAACATTTCGAATATTGAAAAGGTTATCCCTGTATTAAATAAAAACTTGAGTTTTCCTTATTTCACCTTGGAAACATTACTTAATTCTCCGGTTTATTGGGTGGATGTAAAAGTAGATGTTAAAAACACCACTAACGTTTCAACCGAAGATTTTATATCAATTTTACGTGATTTGGCAACCACAAAAACAAATAAGCTAGAATTACTTGAATTCAAAAGAGAAGACAAATCATTTATTAAGGGCATAGGTTATAACAAAAGTTTACTAATAAAAAGCACGTGTAAAACAGTTAATGATTCTTTAATGATTTACCCTAAGATTGAAGAAATTTACAATTTAAGACATAAAGATCCAGAATATTATAATAGATTTTCGACGGAATTTAAAATGGCGAATGCTAATCTTATTCGATTTGAGCGTCGTTTACAAAATTCTAAAAACATTAAAAAAGCCTACGGACTAACAAAAACACCACTATTACTTGATATCTTGACAAGTTCAATGGCTGTAGTTAGCCAAAGAGTTCATGAGTTATTTCTAAACTAAAGGAGGGAGTGTATTGAATAGAGAAATTAGTAATTATATCAAACAACGAGGTTATGAAGCAATTCTTAAAGATTGTGAGCAAAATCTTAAAAATTTTAAGAACCATCTTATTCAAGTCTGTAACTTACCTAGAAATACTAATCTAAGTATGCATATTCAGATGGCAAGAAAGGTTCTTAAAGGAAGCTTGCTTGTCTATAAGAGCAAAGAACAAGTAGTTATAGCTTTCTTGAAAGAACTATTTCCAGTTTCTCAAGATGTAAAAGGAGGTAAAAATGTCTAATCAACTTTATAATACAATTAAAGAAGGTGGTTTTGTTATGGCACCGTATTCCTTAATCAGAACATTAGGTGCTACTGAAACTATAATTCTTTGTGAACTTATTGTGGAACATAATTACGCACGCAAAAAAGGTGTCAACTATAATGATAGTATTCTAGTAGACTTAGTAAGGTTAAGAACAATTTTTTGTCTTGATGAACCGGAAGTAGATTTAATACTAGCAGAACTTGAAGAATACGAGTTAATAAGAATATATAGTACAAAAATTCAAAATATTAAATTCATTACTCTTAACATTGAAAATATAAAAACTTTTCAAAAAGAAGCATTACTTGGTAAATATGCTGGAGCTTGGGATAATGGTTTAATTGAAAGCTTAAATCCTCCAATCGGTTACTCTGATGGATATCGTAATTCAACAGTTAACATAAAAAATTTAATTGACATATTGTATTCATTAGAAGCAGTGCCTACTATTTACTATGAACTATTGAATGATGAAATAATCAAATACGAAAATAATATTTGTACCAATGCTTTTGATAAGTTAGAAATTGAAAATTTTATTCGCGAACATTATAAAACTTATCAAGCAAACGAGCTTGTTGAGGAGATAGCTTTAAGAATCAGACATGTTATTAATAAGTATTCTGAGCATTAGGCATATAAGAGAATTTTGTAGTATTTTAGGCAGTTACCAAGTTTTTATTGGTAGCTGCTATTATTCAACAATTCAGCACAGTTCAGACTAGTTTTAAGAAATTGTATAGGGAAATACTATGCAAACATGCTCAAATAGACCTGTAAGCTCGCGTCAGCAACCTCTCTGCGGATAAATTAAATGGATACCGTTCTATAAAATCTTTTCGTATTTTTCACTAAGTTGATACTTACGTTGCTTCCCTTCTCCAACAGAAATTAGAAAACCAATATTAACCCAATTTGTAGCAAATTGTCTTGCTGTACGAGGAGCAAACTTGAAAAAATCTGCTATATCTTTAGAGGTTACATATTTTTGTGTTTCAAACAAGTTGAGTATTTGACGTTGTTTAGTATCAAGTTCACGCAATATTTTAATTTCATCTTTTGAATTCTCTTGTTCTTTAGCCTTGTTATATACAGATTTAAAGGCAATTGCCATTCCATTTACAAAGTATTCAACCCACTTTGTAATATCTGCTTCTGCTCTACCTAAATAATAATTGTGAGAGACTCCGATTGTTATAGCTTCATAATAACCCTGTAAATCCTTAGCATAATATTCTTCAAGTGAATAAATACCTTTTAAATCATATCCATTCTTGTGTAATGCAAGAGTCGTTAAAAGTCTTGCGGTTCTATCATTACCATCAAAGTATGTGTAAATGGTTACAAATTGATAATGAATAATATTGGCAACAATTGGGATAGGAATATCTTTTGCTGTATTTATCCAAGCTACAAACTCTTTCATTAGTTCTTTAACATCTTTTGCTTCCGGGGGCATATAAACAATAGTACCGGTTGCAGAATCCGTAATAACATTTTGACCTTCTCAGTATTCAGTATTTTTAACTTTAATACTACCACCACCTGTTACAAGGGCATGAATATGTTTAATATCATCTTCTGTTATTGAAGATTGGCTTTTAGCAAGTTTTTCTATATAATCAAGAGCAACATAATAGCCCTTAATTTCTTTTTCATCTCTTACTCTACCCGTATTAGAAATAACTTTTTTATTACCAATAAGCTCTTTCACATCTTCTTTGGAAAGCCTGTTTCCTTCTATTTGGGTAGAATAATGAATAGTAGAGAGTTTTGCTGTTTCACGCAAAGAATTCAACAATTTAGGATTTATCGGTAAACTCTTTATCCCTTCTTTAACCCTCTCAATTTCAAGAAGATTATTAACAATTGTGTTGGTTATCTGGTATTTAGGTTCAAATTCTGCCATAAAAATGCCTCATTTATGCCACTATTTTGCCACAATCTTGCCACAAAGTTAATTTAAACTTCGTTAGCCTAGTTTTCCCTCCGATAGAATTTTATTTTCAAAAGACGAAAAGAAGATACCGGAGTTCTCTACTAAAATAGTTAGTTTTTAGACTTCCAAAAGGATAAATAAGTTCATATCTCAAAGAAAACTACCGGGAAATTATTTTGGTCAGAAATGTAAAAACGTACTTGTTTTTAATGGTTGAAAAAATAGTTTGGAACCTTGCAAAAACACCCCACCCAACACCACACTCCACGTTGCAATAGAGGTGATGGAATGTGGGTGGGCTTTAAAATCCGATTGAGTTTTTAAGTTCAGAGGACTTTTTAACCTTAACTTCTTCAGACAACATTTTAGTTATTTCGTCAATATCTCTGGTACCCAAGAAATCTACTTTCTTTTTAACAGTTGCAAAATCACCGGAAGTTAGACCTTTTAGTTGCAAATTAGAATCTTTTATTCCGAAGAAGTAGTCCATAGCAATATTAGCTTGTTTTTGAGTTAAAAAGTCAAATCTAATCTTGAAAGTAAATCGTCTCAAACTTGCTTCGTCCAAGGTATCAAGTAAGTTGGTTGTGCAAATAAACGGATACTCTGCAGCTTCCATTTGAGTTAGCATTTCATTGACTTGAGCAACTTCCCAACTTCTTACGGCATTATTTCTATCTTGCAAAAATGTATCAGCTTCATCAAAGATAAGCATAGCTTTTTTAGATTTTGCTTCACTAAAAGCTGCTGCAATATTCTGTTCAGTTTCTCCAACATACGGAGAAATTAAATCACTTGCACGCTTCAGCAAAACTTCTATTCCAAGTTGTTCTGCTAAGTATCTTGCATAACTAGATTTTGACGTTCCGGGTTCTCCGTAAAGACACATTGAAAAGTTGAGTTTATCAGAAGATTTAATCTTTTCAGTTAGAGCGTTAATATCCATATTTGCATTGATTAAATCGACATTGTAATCGCCCATACTTTTCTTTGGTTCTTGTTTCACAACCTTTTTCTTATCCACAACTTTTGCAACATTTTCAATAAGCTCTTCAAAATCGTCAACAGAACCGTTAATCATTTTTGTTGTTTTTACGGCGTTATTGATTAGTGCAGGTGGAATATCATAATTCTTGTTTAACTCTTCAACTTTTTCTTTAGAAACAGTTAGTTCATTCTTTTTCAAAACTCTGTTCCAAATATTCAATCTTGAATCTTCTGAAAGTTTTTCAAACTCAATACAATAAGTCATTCTTCTTAAAAACGCCGGATCAACGTCATAAATATTATTTGTAGTCCAAATTACAGGAACAGGTGTTGTTTCAATAATCTTGTTTAAATATCCTTTTGAAGCTGTACCATCAGAACCAAATCCACGATTTAAGACATCTTCAGCTTCATCAAAAAGAATACAAGCATTACCAATTCTTGATAGAATTTGTTGTTTTGCATACAAATCCGCTAGTCTTTCGGTTCTTTTAGCTTCTTCGCCGTAAGAATCTTCTGTTTTGACTGCGTAAAGTGGAATATTAGAAGCATTAGCAATAAGTCTTGAAAACTCACTTTTACCTGTTCCAACGTGTCCATGTAGAAGGATATTCACACCTTTAGCATTTGTTTTAACAGCAGATTTAAGGATTTTGAGGACTTTTTCCTGTTTGTCCTTAATATGCGAAAAATCATTTAATGTAAGAGTAGATTTTTCAGGTTCACCTAAAAGTGTAGAGGTTATCTTTTCAACAGTATTACAGTTTGGAGAATCAAAGATTTTCAGCATATTTGAATTAATAGAAACATTATTTCGTTTAGGGATTAGATTTTTGAAATAAAGACTATCCAGCAACCTATCTTTTTCACCGTATCTGATTCCAAGATAAAATCTACAAAAATTATCTATACCGTAACCATACAGACAGCTGTCAAATTGTGTAAAAACTTTGTTCAATTCTTTAACAAGAGCATAAGTAAAAATAGCCATTTCCTTGTCGTTCATATTAAAGATTTTCTGAATTAAACAAAGACGTTTTTCAACCGGAGTTTGAATAGGTTTAATCTCTGCTTTAAGTTTCTTGATTACAACTGTCAAATCTTTTACGAAAGCTTTCTTATCTTTGATTGTTTCGATTTCCAAACAGCCATCAGCATCAAAGCTAAAATTGCTTTTCTTAACCCTGAATTTTTCCAAGAAAGAATCAAAGAAACTGTCGAAGTTGTAGGAGTTGTAATCAATCTGACAGCAAAGCTTGTCTAAGTAGTCCAATAACAAACGTTTTTCAAAATTATTCATAACAAATTACCTCTATTGCATCTACAGATTAACGCATCTGGATAATTTGTCAGGGCCTATGAAAGGATTTTGTTACATTGGGACGCAATTGTTCCAGTTTGTTTATTCCTATACATTTGTACTTCAAATGTATTTTTTAATTAAAACAAAGGGAAACAGTAGAAAAAAGGAGAAGATATGGTAACAGTAGAACCTATAAAGAATAAGGAAGATATTGTAAAAGTTGAAAAAGTCTTAGCAGAAATGGGACAACGAGAATTACTTTTATTTACTATCGGAACAAATTGTGGATTAAGGATTTCAGATATATTGAGGTTAAATGTCGAAAATGTTAGGAACAAAACGCACATACAAATAACTGAACAGAAGACAGGAAAGTTTAAAAAGTTTCCAATTAATTCAAAGTTACAACCGATGTTAAAAGAATATATTAAAGGTAGAAATGGGAAAGAACCACTATTTTTATCTCACTGGGGGCGAAGATTAGACAGAGTTACTGCATATTATTTAATAAGAAATGCTTGTAAAAAAGCTGGTTTACAAGAAAAAATTGGCACACATTCTATGAGGAAAACTTTTGGTTATCACCATTACCAGAAGTTCAAAGATGTTGTACTTTTACAGAAAATCTTTAATCATTCAACTCCGACAGTTACTCTTAGATATATCGGAATAGAACAAGATGAAATTGATTATTCATATAGCAATTTTATCCTCTAATCCTTGTTATACTGGGGTTCCCTTTACATTTTAATCGTCTTACATTTTCTATAAATTGTAAAGCATTTTAGCCGAAATCTAACTTATGACTATGGTACCACAAATAAAATTAAATTAAATAATGATTAAAAAATGTAAAGGAT
>ERZ1034739.326-NODE-326-length-12601-cov-91.848238_pt1 | contig 12601 bp, 13 predicted proteins | sample MGYA00520636_ERZ1034739 | MGnify/ENA primary metagenome ERZ1034739 (study PRJEB33766, sample SAMN09781703) | gut metagenome | biome: gut microbiome | host: Homo sapiens | place: Madagascar | study: EMG produced TPA metagenomics assembly of the PRJNA485056 data... | reverse complement strand
AGCGAGAACTGAACCTATCTTATTGGTGGGAAGCCCCCACCTCTATAGGTGGGGGGGATGTCACGTGGAAGCAAGCCATTTAGACTAGATTAAACGAGGTCACATTAGACCTCGTTTTTGTTTTCGGGGAGGTTTTTTCAGAAAACTTAACCTTCTCCATTCTTGATTAGCTTTTGGTCTGGGGAATTTGATCCTAAAATTCGTAAAATAGTAAATTTTGCTTGCAAAATTTTGTGGAACAGTTAAAATTTTGCAACCTATTTTATATATAGAGTCGGGGTATTGTGCCCCAAATTTTTTGAACCTTATTTTATAGAGGACGATGATATGGTAATCATTCGTTTACAACGTGGCGGCGCAAAGAAGCGTCCTTTCTACCAGGTTGTAGTTGCAGATTCACGTCGTGCATTATGCGGTCGTTTTATTGAAAACATCGGTTTTTACAACCCGATTGCTACTGGTAAAGAAGAAAAGTTAAGACTTAATCTTGAACGTGTTGAATACTGGCAGTCAAATGGCGCTCAGTTATCTGATCGCGTAGCTAAGCTTGTTAAAGACAAGAAGGCTGAAGTAGCTGCTGCTTAATACGGATTGAGATTTAAGGAATTCATGATGGCAATGGAAGAACCGGAAGTAATGGGGCGTTTTGGGGTCGTTTACGGCATCAAAGGCTGGCTTAAGGTGAATTCATTCACTCAGAATCCAGAAAGTCTATTTACGTACAGTCCTTGGTTCATGCGAATCAATGGACAGCCGTGGGTTGAGATCGTCCTTGAGGACTATCGTCGCCATGGCGAGGGCTTTGTTGCGAAGATCAAAGGTTATGATGTTCGTGAAATTGCCCAGGGACTTACTAATGCGGAAATTGGGATTGTTGGCAGCTCATTGCCAGCATTACCAGAAGGTGAATACAGATGGAGAGATCTGATTGGTCTTACGGTGCGTAACCGCGCAGGCTATGAACTCGGTACCGTCACTTCACTTATGGAAACAGGTTCTAACGACGTATTGGTGCTCAAAGCCCCAAAAGATGATCAGTATGGTCTTAAGGAAAGATTAATACCTTATTTAGCTCATGTGGTTGATGAGGTTAATTTGGACGAAAAAATCATACTAGTTGACTGGGACCCGGATTTTTAGTCCTCCACAAAAGGTGTACTTATGCGTATCTGCGTTATAAGTCTATTCCCGGAAATGTACCGGGCGTTGACCGAATGTGGGGTCACAGGGCGCGCAGTTAAACACAAGCTGTTAGAAGTTATTTGCGTAAATCCACGTGATTTTGCTTATGACAAACATCAGAAGGTCGATGAACGTCCTTTCGGGGGCGGGCCTGGAATGCTGATGATGGTGCAACCTCTACGCGATGCAATTTTGCATGCTAAAAAGTTGTTGCCGGAGGCAAAGGTGATTTATATGTCACCGCAAGGTCGAGTATTTAATCATCAAGGTTGTACTGAACTCGTACAAAACAAAGAGTTAATCTTTGTGGCGGGACGATATGAAGGCATTGATGAAAGAATCATTGAAACATTGATCGACGAAGAGTGGTCCATTGGGGACTACGTGTTAAGTGGTGGTGAGCTACCATCCATGGTAATGATTGATGCCATTAGCCGGTTAGTGCCGGGAGTGCTTGGTGATGAGCTAAGTGCAGTGGAGGATTCATTTGCCCAAGGGTTGCTTGATTGTCCGCAATATACACGTCCAGTGGAAATAGACGGTCTTCGCGTGCCTGATGTGCTCTTAAGTGGCAATCATGAGGAAATAAGGAAATGGCGGCTAAAGCAAAGTTTAATTCGCACTTGTGAAAGGCGTCCTGATATTTTGCAAAGCCTAGCTCTGACTGACGAGCAAGAAAAAATTCTTGCCCTTTATCTGCGAGAACGAGATCAAAAGTCTGGCGAAAAGGAAAAACAGTAGAGAGTTATCAGTATATCCTAGGTAGGAAATTTAAAAATGACAATTATTGAACAAATCGAACAGGAACAGATGCGCAGCGATGTTCCAGCATTCGGCGCTGGTGACACCGTTCGTGTACAGGTACGTGTAGTTGAAGGCGACAAAGAACGTCTTCAGGCTTACGAAGGTGTTGTTATTGCAAAGCGTAACCGCGGTTTGCACTCTGCTTTCACTGTAAGAAAGATGTCTAATGGCGAAGGTGTGGAACGTGTATTCCAGACTCACAGCCCACTCATCTCTTCTATCGAAGTTACCCGTCGTGGTAAGGTTCGTCGTGCTAAGCTCTACTATTTGCGTCAGCTTACTGGTAAAGCAGCTCGTATTACTGAAAAGCTTACTTCAAAGTCTGATAAGTAATATCCTATCGGATAGATATCAGAAAGTGGGAATATGGCCGTGAGGTCATACCCAAGTATAAAATAGGTCATAACACAGGGGGTCACAGCGATCCCCTGTGTTTTTTATGGCTGAGTTATTTTGTTGGGCTCTCTAAACTTCAATAATAGCAAAAAGGGCGATTAAAAAATCGCCCTTAAAGAATAATGTGATAGTGTTTTGATAGGCCTTAGGCTAATGAACTACAGAAGCTGTTACTTCTTAGCTGTGGTTTTAGCTTTAGCAGTAGTCTTAGTAGCGGTAGTCTTGCTCCGGCTACGGCAACAAGTCTTTGACGCACACTTACTAGTAGTTTTAGCGGTAGTCTTGGTAGCACTCTTAGCTTCGGCCTTTGCAGGGTCTGCTTTTTTAGGTTCAGCTTCAACTTCAGGTTCGGCCACCTGGGTGTTAAAATAAGAGTTGTCATTACCCATAGAGGTTGGGCAATAACCATCTGCATTCCAGTCGTTATCAAAAAGTGAAGAACCGTCTTCCATAAAATACTGGAAACGGTATTCGTAACGATCTTTTAGACCTTCTTTTGGTAAGTCGATACTGGTGCTAAAAGAACCGGCAGTGGTTTTAGCGGTGCTCTTAACGAGCGGAATTGGACTCCAACCGTTATGTTCGCACCAAAGATAGATTTCCTTGGCTCCTCTGGTAGCTTCTTCTGAGATGAAGAAGGTTACCTTAATCTTAGTTTTTAGGCTTTTGATTGTGGTGCTCATTCATCACTCCTAAATGTTTTAAGTTATAAATAATATATAATGTTTTTTTATAATATTGGTCAATAGTGCAACACTATGAACCTTATATGCCCACATTAACCAATAGAGAGGTTTCTGTCTATCACTAAACATAAAAATTGTGTCAAGGGAACACAATTTTTTCTGTGAAAACGTTAGCATTTAAAATGAAAATTGAATCTGCGTCGATATCTAGAAAAGAAAAGAAAGGGTCCCTATCTTAATAGTTCTCTATGATTTTGTAGTTAATTATATAAAATATATAATTAAATGTAAGAAAAATCATTAAATTAAAATTCCAATTGGGGCCAAATTTCTAGACCCCAATTAAAAACATCGACTTAGGAAAATTCTAAGCATGATGATGGGGCCATATTTAATGACTTTATGAGGGCGTGATTATAAACTTGGGGATAAAGAGGTGATGATTTGTTCTTGCATGGCCTCAAGCTCGCCTGTTAAAAATCTTTCGAGGATGGTGTTGGTGAATTTTTTACGAAGATAGAACCCATATTGGCGTTCGTTATTTCTTTTGCCTGCAGGCTTTAATTGAAGGTATTTACCTAGAGCTGAAAGTTCTCTTGGATTACGCTCTAGCACTAATGCTTCCATTATTTCTTCCCAATCGCATTGAATTTGCGCGCGTTCAGCCTCGTTCATGACCCAGAAAAATGGCTTGCCAAATTTTCTCATAGCTAGAGGAATATTAGTATCACCTTCTATCGGTAACCATAACACACAGCTTAGTTTATTTAGGACATTTGAGGTCGCAAATTGTTGTCCTCGCAGTAAATAATCTAACAAGATACAGACGTGAGTATTTTCTGCTGGCTGGCCGTTAGGGCTAATAGGGATGGTTTTAAGTTCAACTCCAAGATCAGGAAAATCTTGAATGGGGTTTGCTCCTGCAGTGGCGCCAAGCGCAATTTCAGCTAGTTGGCCCACGAAACCTTTGGCAAGCTTGGGATTAGTTGGCAAGGGAATGCCTAATATTTTAGCGACCTGGGCTACATTTAAACCAACTAAGGCTCGGGCGCGCCAATAAAGGGTGATTCTGCTGTCAGGGGGATTATTCATAGCAAATCCTGTAAATTTAGCTTTGTAACTTTAGTTTTGTAACTTAAATTGGGACAAATCTTTAGAAACAGGAAGGCACTTAAAGCAGCCTTTTTATTGAGAATAAGGGCTCGGAGAAAGTTGGTTGGACTTCTTTACTTCTAAAGTGTTCTTGGTTTGAGACATTATATCCGATATTAGAAGGCAAATACGGATCAAGGGGGAGGAATATGGTAAAATTAGAGGTGTTTGACGAAGAGACCTTACGGTCTAATGTTGTTTGTAAATAGGAATTTTGTTCGTGATCGACGCTGAAGGCTACAGAGCCAACGTAGGAATTGTAATCTGCAATCGTGATAGTCAGGTACTGTGGGCTCGCAGGATTGGTCAGAATTCATGGCAGTTCCCACAAGGAGGGATAAATCCAGGGGAAAGTCCTGAGCAGGCGATGTATCGTGAGTTAGGTGAAGAACTTGGACTGTCCAAAAATGATGTGACAATTTTAGCAGTGTCTCGCAATTGGCTCCGCTATCGTTTACCGCAACGTTTGATCCACTGGGATGAAAAGCCAGTGTGCGTAGGGCAGCGTCAAAAATGGTTTTTACTCCTCATTAACGAAGAGCATGAGGAAAAAATTGTATTCAACCATTATTCAGTGCCAGAATTTGATGGCTGGAGATGGGTGACATATTGGTATCCGGTACGGCAAGTAGTTCCGTTTAAGCGTGATGTATACCGGAGGGTGCTAAAGGAATTTGCTCATTTAGCGATTCCGCTAAGTCAAGCCAGCGCGGTTATTGATAAAAAGAGCCGGCAACCCCGCAGGGAAACACGCAGAAGATTTCGGAGGTAACAGGGTGTTAACGACATTAAGGCAGATTATTGAACAGGTATTAAAAGAGCCTAACATTGAAAAAGCGCTAGATTTTTTAGTACATAGAACCCGTGAGGCCCTGTGTGTAGATTGTTGTTCGGTTTATATTGCCGAACAGCAAAGACAGCGTTACCGTTTAGTGGCTACAGATGGCTTGAGTCGTGAATCTGTAGGTAAGGTAGTGCTTCGCTTTGGGGAAGGGCTTGTAGGTTTAGTGGGGAAGCGTAATGAATTATTAAATCTAGCTGACGCGCAAAACCATCCAAACTTCAAATATATTCCTGAAATTGGGGAAGAAGAATTTCGTTCTTTCTTAGGGGTACCGGTTGAGCATGAAGGTGTAGTCCTTGGGGTTCTAATTATCCAGCAAAAGGATTCTAGACAGTTTACTGAAACTGAAGAATCATTTTTGGTAACTTTAGCGGCTCAACTTGCGTCTATCCTCTATCTTTCAGACTTAAAAGAAAAATCTGAATCTGAAACCCATGAAGAACCTTTAGCTTGTGACTTTGGTTCTGGCGGGATCGCTATTGCTCGTGGTTGGGTATGGCAACCTCATATGGAACTTGAGCAGGTTCTACTTAAGAAGACTGACGATCCTGAAATGCAGGTTGAACTCTTTCACCAAGCGGTGTTTCAGCTTCAGTTAGACCTTGATTCCTTAACCCTTAGAATTTACGACACTGTTAAAAAGCAGGATTTATCTAATGTTTTTGATGCTTATCAGCAGTTGCTTGAAGATGGTGAGTTTACTTGTGCCGTAGACCAAAAGATTTACGATGAATCTTGGTGTGCATCATCTGCTGTTAAGCTAGTAACTGAAGATTTAATCAAAAATAAAGAAGCAGCCGGACAAAAGGAAGAAGCCTTAAGTATTAACGATTTGGCGCAACGTATTTTGTCCCGCTTAGCTCACAGCTATTTAGAAGATTTTGATTTTTCTGAACCGGTGATTTTGTTAGCTGAAGAAATAACTGCAGCTTTAATTGCTGAAGTACCGCGCGAACGCATTGCGGGGATTGTTTCTTTGCGTGGCGGTGGGAATTCATTAGCGGCTATTTTAGCGCGTAATATGAATATCCCAACCTTGATGGGGGTGTCTTTACCTTTACAAAAGCTTGACCGTCACTTGTTCATTGTAGATGGTATTAGACGTGAGCTTTTAATCGACCCACCAGCAGGTGTAATCGCCGAATATAGCGGGATGATGACAGCTAATGCCCAAAACAGCCGAGTCTACATGGATGAACGTAATCTGCCAGCGGAAACTGAAGACCAGGTGCATATAAATGTAAATTTAAATGCAGGTCTTAGTGTGGAAGACAATGTGCAGGAACTTTTACCAATGATCGACGGGGTCGGGCTTTATCGTACTGAAGTTGAATTCATGATGCATAAGACCTTCCCAACCGAACTTGAAGAATGTCGTCACTATGAAGAGGTCTTGAAGAATTTTGCGGATCGCAAAGTGATTATGCGTACAATGGACGTGGGTGGGGATAAACCACTCCCATATCTACCGGTAAATGAACTCAATCCATTTTTAGGGTGGCGTGGGATTCGCATTAGTTTGGATAGACCAAATCTACTCTTAACTCAATTTAGAGCCATGCTTAAAGCTGGGCGTAAGTATGACAATCTAGAAATCATGTTGCCAATGATTTCAAGCTTGGAAGAGGTTTTACAGGCTAAAGCCTTGCTTGATCAAGCATACAACGAAATTTGTGAAGAGTTTAGTACGGTTATCAGCTATCCAAAACTTGGGGCCATGATCGAAGTGCCGGCGGCCACATTTATCTTAGAAGATTTAGCGCCACATATCGATTTCTTCTCCATCGGGAGTAACGATTTAACTCAATACATGTTAGCGGTTGACCGTGGTAATCCAAAAGTGGCTAAGCTTTATGATTGCTTCCAGCCTTCCATGTTACGTGTATTCTCTCGTCTCTTTAGAATTTGTAACCACGAAATTAATAAACCAATTTCCGTGTGTGGTGAATTAGCTGGCGATCCATTAGGGGCTATGATGTTAGTTTCTATTGGTTACCGTGAACTTAGTATGAACTATACTAGCATTCCGTTAGTTAAGTATATTTTAAGACACGTAAATATCGCTGAGCTTGAAGCCGTCTTCAATGAGGCTATCAAGTCATCTAGCGCGGATGAAATTAGACGTTTATACCGTAGCTATGCCGAAAAGAAAGGACTTTTGAATATGCTTGGTATTTTGCGCCAAGCTAAGCACGATTAAGATTTAATCTTTGGGTTCACGGCTAAAAAGGTCGTGAACCTAAGCTAAAACTTAACTTAAGTGCAAAGTAAACCAAAACCAAATTTCAATCTCGCTACATACACTAGGAGCCAAGTCTTACTTGAGGAAGCCTAATGTAGCTAAGGATCTAAAGAGCGAAGCTTTCGCTCTTTATTAAATGAACAAATCAAGTTAGGAGCCGGGCTTAAGCCTAGTAAAATATGAAGCAGTATCTAGATCTTATGCAACACATTATGGACCACGGGGCCGTTAAAACTGATAGAACCGGCACCGGGACTAAATCTGTTTTTGGTTACCAAATGCGTTTTGCCATGAAAGATGGTTTTCCGTTGGTTACCACCAAAAAATGCCATCTGCGTTCTATTATTCATGAACTACTTTGGTTTTTAAAGGGCGATACTAACATCGGTTATCTGCATGATAACAAGGTTACCATTTGGGATGAATGGGCCGATGAAAATGGCAACTTAGGTCCAGTATATGGTTATCAGTGGCGTTCTTGGCCTGCTCCAGACGGGCGTCATATTGACCAAATCACCAATGTAGTTAACCAAATTAAAAATACTCCTGACAGTCGTCGCATGATTGTTAGTGCGTGGAATGTGGCAGATATCGATAACATGAAATTGCCACCATGCCATGCTTTATTTCAGTTCTATGTGGCTGATGGTAAATTAAGCTGCCAGCTTTACCAAAGAAGCTGTGATACGTTCTTAGGTCTACCATTTAATATTGCTAGCTACTCTTTGTTATTACATATGATGGCGCAGCAATGCGATCTGGAACCTGGTGATTTTGTGTGGACTGGGGGCGACGTGCATCTTTATTTGAACCACTTAGAACAGGCTAAGCTTCAATTATCTAGAACGCCAAGAGCACTACCAACCTTAAGATTTGCGCGGAAGCCAGATTCAATTTTTGATTATAAGTTTGAAGACTTTATTATTGAAAATTACGATCCATACCCTGTAATTAAGGCGCCAATTGCCGTTTAAAGTAGTTAAGGAAGGAAGTCATGGCCACAGAACAACAATGGGATAGTTTACGGTGGAAGACTAGACGCGGCATGCGAGAATTAGATTTGATGCTTGAGCCGTTTGTTGATCGCCACTTGCCGACTTTAGGTGAAGAAACTTTTAAGAAGTATAATGACTTTTTAAATTTAACAGACCTTGAATTAGTGCGTTATTTATTACGTCGGGTGGAGCCTGTAGACCCTGAAATTAAGGCTATGGTTGACCTTATTATTAAGTGTCACGATGCTGATTTATTAGCAGGCTATGTGCCGGAATATAACGACTAAAAAGACTTAGTTTAGAAGTAGAAGTCTTGTAAGGCGATTAGTAGGCGTTAATAAAAGTGGTTTAAGTTTTTAATATGAAGGCTTGCTCTTATTAACTAGAGCCCCGCAGTTGCGGGGCTTTAACGACTTTTGGTTTGTTTATATTGATGTTTTTTTTTCTTGGACTTAAGTTTATTAGCCGGAGAAAACCACTCATTTTTACAAGGCGAAAAAGATGCGCTGGGAGAATTTGTGAATGAAATTTGAAGAAATGGAACTTGATGACCGCTTGATTGCGGCCTGCCTTGAAGCTGGTTATGAAAAACCAACCAATGTACAGCTTGAAGTGATTCCAGAAGCTTTAGATGGGATGGATATCTTAGCAGATGCTCCCACTGGAACTGGGAAGACTGCAGCCTTTTTACTTCCATGTTTACAACATTTACTCGATTTTCCGGGCAGTAGACAGGGGTTGGCTCGAATCCTTGTTTTAACGCCAACTAGAGAGCTCGCGTTACAAATTGGCGAACATGCTCAAATGTTAGCGAAGTATGTACCTGAAATTAAAATTGGCACCATTATCGGTGGGGTCCAACATGAAGAACAATTACCAGTTATTTCTGAAAAAACTGATATTGTGATTGCAACTCCTGGCCGTTTAATCGAGTACCTCCGCAAGAAGGCGTTCGATATTCGCGGGGTGGAAATTCTCGTTTTAGATGAAGCTGACCGGATGCTTGATATGGGCTTTATCGATGATGTAGCAGAAATTTCAGAAGCAGCCGAGCGTCGTGAACAAACGATGTTGTTTTCTGCTACCTTAGAAGGGCCTTTATTAGAACGTTTTGCCAACGAAGTCCTAGAAAAGCCAGTTGAAATTCATATCGATTCTCCGCGGTCAGAACGTCGTAAGATTGCCCAGTACAAGTATTACGCCGATGATCTAGAACATAAAATTAAAGTTTTAGAAGCGCTTCTTAGCGATGAACGTTTAGAAAAAAGCATCGTATTTGTCAAAACTAGAGAACGTTTGGCGGAACTTGTGAAGAGACTTGATGCAGATGGTTTTAAATTTTGCTATTTGCGCGGGGAAATGGATCAAGACAAGCGAATCCAAGCAATGCAACGCTTTGCGAATAATGAAGTAACTATCATGCTAGCTACCGACGTGGCGGCTCGTGGTATAGATGTGGTTGATATTACCCATGTGATTAACTTTGATTTACCGCGTACTGCCGATATTTATGTGCATCGCATTGGCCGTACGGCTCGTGCTGGTCGTCGTGGTTCTGCTATTAGCTTAGTGGAAGCTCATGATGTGCCGATGCTAGATAGAATTGAACATTACACTGGTGAAACTATTGATTTACGTGTGCTTGATGATTTGCGTCCGCAAAACAAGATCGCTGATTTTTCTAAAAAGAAAAACAAAGCCCAGAACACCAAGGCTGAAAAAGCGGATGAACCACATCGTAAAGAACGTAGTCGCGATAAGAAAAATAAGGGCAAGCCTGATTTTGCGGCTAAAATGCGCGCTAAGTTATTAAAAGCTGGGGCAAGTGCAGAAGAGATAGATTCAACTCTAGCCACTCGTGCCAACCAAGCTAACGAAGAACACCGCGAAGAGAAGCAGGAAGCTGCCAAAATTCGTAAAGAAAAAGCTGAAGCTACGGCTAATGTCTTGGCTCAAATTGCGGCGCGTCGTGGTCGTGAAGTAACTCCACCAGAAAAAGTGGCGGCGCAGCAAGCTAGCTTAAAAGCAGCTCCCGGGATCAATCCTAAAGATGTCATTATTGAAGATGATGGTGAAGATTATTACGACGATGATGATATCGAAATGATTGAAGAGCGTAAATTTGCGCAAGAAAAAGACCATAAGTCCTTCAAGCATAAAGCGGAAGGTAAAAAGTCTAACCCACGTCATAAAAGAGGTAGCTGTGGGGCTTCTAGAGCGTCTGAAGATCGCTTTGGCGATAAACCTAAGCGTAGTTTCAAGCGTGATACCCGTTATAGCCTCGATGAAATTGAAGCCAAAAGCGAGAGTGAGGCCGAAGCTGGGCGTAGTAGCCGCGCTTTAAGATTCTTTGATGACGGCTTTGGGCGTGATGAAAACTATCATGACTTTGGGGATAACTATAGTTTAGATCGTAGTTCATCTGGCTTTAAGCGTGAATCAAGAGCGCATGATGATACTAGATCTAGAGGTCGTGGTTTAGCTCGTGGCAAGTTTGCGCGTCACATTGAGGGGGAACAAGCGGGGACGAGAGGTGAACGCCGTGGTGATTTGGGGCGTAAAGGTGAAGAGTTTACTAAGCGTGGAAGTCGAGATAACCGCGATTTCTCTAGGCGTAGAAGCCATGAGGCGTTAGACCACAATGCGCACGAACACACAGGAGCTAAACGCGCTAAATTTGGCGAGCACGCAAAGTCTCACTCAAGCTATGGCTCTTACGGTAGAAAATCAGATTCATGGCGAGAAGAGCGCAGTTCGAGCCATGAGAGAGGCTCGAAAGGGGCACAGTTTAAAGGCCGTGGGACTCGTGGTTCCTACACTAATGGAAACGCTAGAGGGCGATAACCATGCGGCTAAGAGCGAAGATTAAGTTCTAAACCTTAACCTATAGCTTTTCCCCTTTAACCTTGAAACCAAAGAGTTAAAACCCTAAAAAAGCCTTAAGCTTAGACTTAAGGCCTTTTGTTCGCTAAGTCGCTAAAAATTAGGTTAAAACTATAGGTTTAACTTAATGAGCGCTAAATCGAGTTAGGTTTCGATTTAGCACTCATTAGTTTTGCGCCTCTTCTTTATCACTCTTTTGCGGAGTTATCAATTGGGGCATCATTTTTAGGTTCGCTTAAATCTTCAGCTACCTCTTCTTTTGTTTCCGCATCTTTGGCTTTACTAAAGACTTCAATGGTAATTAAAGACGCTGTGACGAGGTAATGCGCTAAAAAGACCATGGTTAGGAGCACGGTCATGATGATACTAACAGATGAAGTTATCAACACCGGCCAACTAGCTCCAACTAACCTAAGAACTAACATGGCGGAGAGGACTAAGAAGTAGAAAATAAAAAGCTCAAGGAACCAATTTATCCACAGGGCAAAGATGCCGGCTGGGTTTTTCCACAGGAGCTCGATAGCATCTGCGCAACTAGCTAAAATACCGCTATTACGGCGCATTGAGAGAGTTACAGCTGCAGTAATGACTACCCCAAAAGTTAAGGTGAAAAAGAAAGCAGCTAACAGCCAATAAATAGGTGTACCAGATGTGAGTTTGCCATCGACGAAGTTGTAATAGAGGTTGGTCCCGCTTGCGATAATCGAAATGAGAGGTAATAAAGCTAAAGCGTTATAGCAGTAGATCTTTAAGCGATAATGAAAATTTGCCGTGGCCAAATTTTGTCCTAGGTTAGGGGTACCATGGTACACCACGGAAACGGTCATAGCGGTGATTAAGCTTATAATTCCAGGAATGACAAAGATCCCACCTACATAGACAAAAAGAGAAATGATGATGCCTAATGCACAGCTAAGGGTGGAAAAAAAGAATTTAGGGCTTGAGACCATGAGGCCAAAAGCTTGCATCGGAGCCATAAAGAAATTAAAAACACTCAGCCGAGAGGCCCCGGTTGAGTTATCTAAAAACTGTTGCATTGCTTGAACTCTGTTAATTAGTTAAATAGGGTTAATTAACCGTTGTGTTAAATATATAAATTGTTTATAACATCTATCAATATTTGGTAGATGTTAAGAGTATGCCAAAATAATTTCCATAGGTCAAGCTGCAAAACTATTAGGGGTTCATGTTCAAACCATGAGAAATTGGGAGAAGTCAGGTAAGTTAAAACCTGATTCAATTTCACCTGGTGGTACAAGACGATATAACCTTGATAGGATTGTAGCAATCAGTGGAAAGGAAGTACCTACTGTAGTGGATGAGAGAAAAACCATAACTTATGCTAGAGTAAGCTCTTGTGACCCAAAAAAAGATTTACAAAGACAATTACAAGTACTAGAATTGTTATTGTACTGAG
>ERZ1034739.324-NODE-324-length-12665-cov-16.832752_pt1 | contig 12665 bp, 18 predicted proteins | sample MGYA00520636_ERZ1034739 | MGnify/ENA primary metagenome ERZ1034739 (study PRJEB33766, sample SAMN09781703) | gut metagenome | biome: gut microbiome | host: Homo sapiens | place: Madagascar | study: EMG produced TPA metagenomics assembly of the PRJNA485056 data... | reverse complement strand
AGATAGTAATGATGAGGATGCTATAATAAGTCGTCTTAAACAGGCTGTAATAGCCAAAGATGGAGATGACGAATTATTTGGAAAAGAAACTAAGTTAGAGGTTGTAGAACACGATGTAAATCCAAATTTAGAAAATATTTATGAAGTAACATTATCAGAAGTATTAGAAATTAATCCTATTAATACTACTATTTCTAAAACTTCAAAAGATTTTATATCTATTTGTTTTTTAAGAAAATGTTATGTAAATTTGTGCTAGCAAATTTTAAATAGTAGATATTTTTCTTCATGTTGGAAAGACAATAAGATAGATAGTGAATTAATTTATAAAAGGGACTTAGTATGGATGTCTATTAATGTTATAAAATATTTAACAGAATGTGAATAGCTTGCAGAAGTTGAACGTATTTTAGAGACAATTAATGGATGTAATGGTTTATGCACTTCATCTAACTCTTTTTAGCATAGTAATGGTTGTGGATGCTCTAAATAATTTAAAGAAAAAAGTATCTAAAGAGTTCTCTAAACTTATATGTCAAGTAAGTAAAGGATATAAACCAAACTATGGATTTATATTAGAAGAGATCTCTTTTATAAACTTAATAAATGATAAAGAAATAGATGATAAATTATCTTTAACTGCATTATAGTATTATTTAAATAACAAATGGCAGATAATTCAATCTTAACTCCAGGTTAGTAGGATATAATTGACAATCCTATTACTTCTGACAATTCTGTTTAGTATTTAGAAAAAGATAATTATTTATCTGAATATAGTACTGAGTCAGAAAAATCAGTAGTAAGAGAAAATTTAAATGTGTATCCTAAAAATGCAGTATATACTAAGGATGAATCTGATACTAATATTGCTAAGACAGTAACTACTGCTCTTAATAAACATCTTAGTGTTGAAGACCCTCATGGTACTTTAAATACTGTAAAAGAGATGATCTCAGATATGGCTAAGACTAATGGAAGTACTCCATTTACATCTCCTCAAACTGGAGTTGATCCTATTTCTGATGATCATTTAACTACAAAGAAATTTGTAACTAGATTATTAAAAGAACATACAAGATTACTTGGAACTGACGATCCACACAAAATATTACCAGAAGTAAAAACTATTTTAGAAAAATATGTTAAATCTTCTGATGTATTTACTAAATCTCAAATCTATACTAAGCAAGATGTAGATAATCTTTTAAAAGTATTTATAAAGAAAGATGGAAGCACGCCATTTAATATAGCATAGATAGGTGTTGATCCTACTATAGATAGTCATCTTGCTACTAAAAGATATGTTGATAAAACATTATATGCTCATTTAGTAGATGTTGATCCTCATGGATTCTTATCTATTTTAAATTAGCGATTAGCTCCTTATGCTAAAATAGCTAATGTATATGATAAGACACAAACATATTCTAGAAGTCAAATTGATGCATTCATAAATAAGTGGGTTTAGGATTCTATATCTTCTGCTCTTGCTGAATATATGGAAACTATTGATGATAGATTTGAAAGTATTCGTCAAGAAAAATATGTTAAACAAGACGGGAGTGTACCATTTAGAAATCCTCAAGAAGGTGTAGATGCTACAGAGCCTGAACATCTTACTACTCTTAAACAATTAGACGAAAAAGCTTCTAAATTAAAAGAAGATTTAGAATCTAAAATAAATGATAAGGAATGTGAATGGATTACATCTGGGCCAGTTGAAGCTACAGTAGGACGTGTTGAAGATAATAGTACATTACCAGCTAAAATGAGTGTTCAAGAGATATTGGATGCTATATTTTATGGTAAAAGTATTAGTATCAACGTTCCGGAATATATAATAATTACAAGAAAATGTCCTGTTACTTTATGTGTTCATGGATCTACAGCTTTAATACAAGTAGCTCAATTATTCCAAAATGATAAATTGATTTATACATTTACTGGAGACGATTTTAAAAATGGTTGTATTACAGTAGACAGTGAACCTCTTTTAGAAGATACTATATTTAAATTTAAAGTAACTTATACAAACGGAGCTGTTCATGAAGAATCAGCTTCTGTAAAATGTTATATGCCAGTATTTATAGGATTACTACCAAAATGGAAACCTGGTCATACAATTACAATGGATTATTTAATTCAATTGTGTGAAGAAGATACTGAAGGAACACAAAATAGATTTATAAATCAAATAGAAGATTTCAAATCAATAAAATTTAATTATAAGTTTGAAGATTCTACTTTGAGACATCCATTTGTTGTTATCCCAGAAACATATCCTAATTTAGATACTATGGTTACTAAATCATAGAGTTTTGGTATAGATGCATTTGATGTAATTAATAATATACCTTTAAGAGTTCCAGGAGTAGATCACGATATTATATTTAAGGTATATATCTATAAGTAGGCATTAGCTACTCTTAACTAGGAAGTAACATTTAATTTTGAAAGTGAATGAGCCAGTATAGTGAAATGATGGGTAGCTTTATAAGAACAGGTAATTATCCTATGGAGGCTAATTACATTTTTCCTACTAAAGCTGCTCTAGAAGAATTTTATTCAGATCCAATTAATGCTGCTACACTTCATAAAGGTTTACTTAGAATAGTAGAATCTGATGAAGATAATAAACAAGCATTGTATTGGGTTATTATGGACGATACTTTAAAGTTTGTCCGTCTTATAAAAGATGTAGACATAGATACAATAGAAGATGAATTATCTAAACTATCTAAAAAACTTGATGATGAAATTCAAGCTAGAAAAGATGGTGATGAAGAAATCTGGGGTACTACTGATACATCTGAAATTCCAGGAGATCTAAATAGTATTTTAGATTTATCTAAAGCTATTACAGATCTTAAAACACGATTTGAAGAAACTAGTGCTCTTTTAAAAGCACAAATTAAAGCTACAGTTGGTACTGAAAATGATGATGTAATTACATATTTATAGTCACTTCCATACCAATCACTTACAGAAGTTTCTAATGCTTTAAATAAATTCTTAAATACATTCGATTCTGAATCAGAAGAAATTAATACATTACCAGAGTTAAAATCATTTTTAGAAGGTTATACAGATACTGAAAAATTAAAATAGATTTTAACTGATCTATATAATAATATATTAGGAAATCCTGCTCCTACAGCTGAGTTCAGAACTCTAAGAGCTATTGAAGATTTTATTAGAATATTAAAATCTGAATCAGAAGCTTCTGATAGAAATTTACAATCCGAAATAGATAATACTCAAATTGGAGTTGGGCTTAGTGGAGATGGCTCTTATAATGCTGATAATGAAACACATTATTTATCAGATGCAACATCTGTAATGAATGCTTTAAAAATATTAGACGGTTTAGTATTTAAAGCATTGAAGGGAATTATAATTAATACTGACAATAAAGATGTTGTAGATTTAGCAATTCGTAAAGAAGATTCTGAATATGTAATAGGAGCTAAATTAAATTTATCTAATGTAATTGGTAATGACCTTATAAAAAAAGAAGATGGTTTATACTTTAATGTAAAATCAACTTATAACAATGGTACATTATCTTTATATGTGAATGATAAATTAATTTCTCAACACATACTAGGATTTTCATCTATTGTAGAATCAGCTAAGTATAATGCATTAGATGAAACTATAGTAATAGTATTTAAACTTCTTGATGGAGAGAAGTAGACTGTTACAATACCAGTTGGTGCACTTATAAGAGAATTAGAAGTAGATAATTCACAACCTAATAAAGTTGTTGAATTAACTAGAGAAACTGTAATTGATGGCTCTGATAAATTATCAGCTGATGTTCGTATTTATGCTGATAAACACAATATTTTAAAGAAAGTAGGTAATACATTATCAGTTGATGGCACTAGTGATAGTATTACTCATAATGATAAAACATTAAAAGTTGTTATAGAAGATATTAAAGCATCTGCAACTGAATCTTCTAATTCTTTAAATACTAAGTTAGATTCTGAAATATCAAGAGCTAAAACTGAGGAAGCTGCTATAAAAACATCTGTAACAGAATTAAAAGATAATACTAATAAATCTATTTCAGATCTTAAATTAAAAGATACAGAAATTGTAGCATCAGTACAAGCTGAAACACAAAGAGCTACAGAAGCTGAAACTAATATAAAAGCATCAGTACAAGATTTAAAAGATTCTGATAATCTTATTAAGAAATCTATTGAAGATGTCAAAGTTTCTGTTTAGACTAATTCTGAAGAAATATTAAATACTAAAAATTTAATTAGTCAAGAATCAGAAAGAGCTAAGAATGTAGAACAAGCTTTAACAAAAAGAGTAGATTCTGCTGAAACTAATATTGCAAATATTACTAAATAGCAAACAGATTCAGATAAGAATATTTTAAATCTCACAAATAAATTAGAATCTGAAATTACAAGATCTACTAATAAAGATAATGATTTATCTAATGCTATTACAACAGAAGTTTCAAGGGCAAAAGAAAAAGAAACAGCATTAGAAAATACTTTATCTACAAAAATTGAAACTGTAACTATAAAGAAAAGTGAAACTAGTGATTTATAGTATGTTTTATATGTAGATGATAAAGTAGCTGGTGAAGTAAATATTCCTGATGATTAGTTCTTACAAGAAGCTAGATATGATGAAGTAAGTAAAAGTTTAGTATTTACTTTCGTAACTAAAGAAGGAACTAAAGTTGTTTCTGTTGGTCTTTCTGATTTAATTGATGTTTATACTGCTGGAGATGGTTTATTATTAGAAGATAATAAATTTTCAGTAAGAAAATGTTTAGGAAGTTAGAAATATTTAGAAATTTCTACAGATGGTTTAAGTATAGTAGGAGTTGACGAAGCTTTAGCTTTAAAAGCAAATGTCGGAGATTCTTATACTAAAGCTGAAAGTGATGCTAAATATATAACATCTAATCAAGGTGCTAGTAATTTCGCTACTAAAGAAAATTTGCAGAAAGAAGTTGATAGAGCTACTTCTGTTGAAAATGATTTACTTTAGAAAATTAATACTAAAGCAGATATTAATTCTCCAGTATTAACAGGTAATCCACAAGTTGAAACATCTCCTGATTCAGAAGATTCTTCATTAAGAATACCTTCTACAAGTTGGGTAAATGCTAAAATTAAGGAAGCAGTATCTAAAGTAGATACTACAACATATATTACAAGAGAATAGGTAGAAGAATTAATAAACCTTAAAGCTGATTTAGTTGATGGTTTAGTACCTCTTTCTCAACTTCCAGTTAATAATTGGATTGATGTTGAATAATATATTTCGAGGAATGATTTAATATGTCATTCCTTGAAATATTTTTAGATATTTATTATTAATTAAATAGTTAATATAATGAATTATTTATCTATACCTCATTATAGAGGCACAAAAGAAAAATATGATAAATCAAAGCATGCTGATGGAATATTCTTTACTACAGATACTCATGAAATAATTGCTAATGATACTGCTTATAATGAATTAATTAAAGAGTGGACTATTTCAGATGGTACTTTAACTATCAGAATGACTTCTGGAAAAACTTATGAATTTAATTTTCCAACTGCATCTGAATCATAGAAAGGTATAATGTCTCCTGATGATAAAAGACAATTAAATAGATTATCTAATAGCTATAGAGATCTTGGAGATTTTCGATCAAAAGATGATGCTCTAAATGCTTTGTCTAATATAGATCTTTGTTCTGATTCTTCTATATGTCATATACATTGTACTTATTCTAATGGAAATATATCTATAGATTGTCAACAGAGTGTATTGAATACATATTGTAGACAAGTAATATTTCATGAGGAAAAATATTTCCAAAGAAGTATAACTTTCACTGATGAAAATAGAACAACTATAGAATCTATGGAAGATTGGGCTTGTTTATTTGGTGATCGTTTAAAATGGAAAGAAGATACTAATAAATATTTATTAAGTCAGTTCGGTCTTGAATTTAATGACGCTTACACAGATTCTATACCAACAGTAGAAGCTGATGTGCATGATGGTCTAATGTCTAAAGAAGATAAAAAAGCATTAGATGATCACATTAAAGATTATAACAATCCTCATAAAGTAACTAAAGCACAAGTTGGACTTGGAAATGTTGATAATACTTCAGATAAAAGTAAACCTATTTCAGACGCTACCCAAACTGCATTAGATGGGAAAATTGATACATCTAAATTAGGTGTAAAAAATGGTGTTGCTAAACTTGATGATTAGGGTAGAGTTCCAGCATCACAACTTCCAGCTTATGTAAGTGATATTTTTGAAGCTTAGGAAAAATCAGGATTTCCAGAAGTTGGAGAATCTGAAAAAATTTATGTTGCATTAAAAACTAATTTAACTTACAGATGGAGTGGTACAGATTATGTAGAAATTAGTCCATCTATAGCATTAGGTGAAACATCATCGACGGCTTATGCTGGTAATAAAGGCGCGGCAGTCACTGAAAGAGTAAATAAATTAGCTAAAAAGAATATATCTCATATTAATGATGATAAGCCATTTACTTCAACTAAAGATAGCGTAACATTTAATTATACATGCTTTACTGGAAGTGATGATTGGCAACTAGATTCATCTCATAATCCTAGTTTACCTGTAGCTGACGCTTCACATGCAGGTATATTAACAGGTACAGATTACAGTCGTTTTAATTCAGGATTATAGAGTATTTAGGAAGAATGTGTTAAATATGATGATACCAATAAGACTTTGACGTGTAATGAAAAGTCAATTTATGCTATAAAATTAAATATAATTACTGGTAATAATATTACTTTAGGAAGAAAAATTGATACAGATATTATAAAGGTTTTTGGTAATTCAATGGATTGTACAAATCTTTTTCAGATTTTACTACCTGAAAAAATAATGATTCCTACTGATACAGGATCTACAACTCTTTATAAATATATAGAAAATAAATTAGAAACAAAGGTAGACGTAGTTCCTGGTAAAGGACTTTCAAGCAATGATTTTACTACTACTCTAAAAAATAAATTAGATGGAATAGCAGAAGGTGCTAATAAAACAATAGTAGATGATTCATTAAGTTCTTCTAGTGTTAATCCAGTTCAAAATAAAGTAGTAAATGATGCCTTGAATAAAAAGGTAGATATAGTAGAAGGTAAGGGATTATCAACAAAAGATTTTACTGCTGATTTAGAACAAACACTCAACGATCTTAATTCATGGAATTACATAGGCATTTTATCTAGTTGGAATGGTATTGCTAAATTAAATACAGAATCTACTGAAGCTGATATATTAACTGCATTAACTATAACTCCTTTAAGAGGAAATAAAATTAACACTAAAACTGAATTATTTAAAGTTTTAGATCAATGCGCTATTAACAAGAAATTCTTAAAAGAATCCAGTACTAATGCTCATGTATTTGTAGAGCATATTGGTTCTTGTTATGTAATTCAAATATTAGGTAATAAAGCAGCTGTATTAAATGGCAATTTAGTAGGAACACCTGTTCTTAGACATATTACTATTTCTGCTAATTCAAATGAAACACTTACTGTACGTAAAAACCCATTTGAAATTAAATTAGAAGATATTAAAACTAATTTAGATAATTTAAAAAAATCTACATTCTCTCACATTGCTGATACAAATACATTTACTACTTCACCTACTGAAGTTAAATTGAATTATACTTGTTATGATAGTTCAATGTGGGGCGGAATAGGAAATAAACATGAACCTAATATACCAGCAGCAACTATCAATGCAGCAGGTATAATGACTGCTGCTGATAAAGAATCTTTAGAAAATCTTAAAGGTTTAAAAAAACGTGTAGAAGATTTAGAAACTCAAGTACAACAATTAATAAAACAATTAACAATAGGATAATATGGGAAATATTGTAGGAAAACCATTTGGTGTAGTAGCTAGTATAAATTATGAGGCTGCTTTAGAAGAAAGTGTAAAAGAAGGTAATCAAGCTAAGTTTTATTTAGCTTCACAACGCGATGCTGGTTTAGATTCTATTGATCCATCTGATGAATTTAATACAAAACGTAGAAATGCTCTAATTATAAATGGTAATAAAATTCAAGGTATTAGTGAGGAAGATAGCGTTAAATTGGATGAATTAAGTCATGTAACCAAAATTTTTCAATATAAAGGTTCTGTTTTAGACGGAGATACACTTTTGAAAAAAGTTCCACCTGAAGCATCCGTTGGAGATGTATGGAATGTGGAGAAAGAATGTGAAATTGGTGGAGTTAAATATCCAGCTCATACTAATTTTGTTTGTTCTTCTGCTAAAGTATCTATTGATGGAAAACCTGCTTCTTCTACTTGGGATTCATTAGGTGGTACTATGCAAATGGGTACTTAGTGTGAGGGACGATATACTAAAAAAGGAGTATTTTTTACTTAGATTGATAATATACCTATAAGTAATTTTTGGCTAGAATTAACTAGCAATTCTGCTTTAGAATTTGATACTTCATTAAGTGAACCTAGATTAACATTAAATTTAAAAGAAGCTTTTGCGAATAGTAGTTCAAATATTATAACATATAGTAACTAGACTGGTTCTATAATGAGTTAGTTTTCAATAAAATTAGGAAGTGGTATATATGTACAAGATGTAATAGACCCTCAAATAAATTTAAGATTAGCTACACATATAGATTCTTCAGGCAATACTGAAACTGACGTTAGACGTAACTGCGGGTTAACATTTGATAAATATGGTGGTATTCGTATTGCTATTTCATCATTTAGTAATATGGATTCATATAATATTTCTAATTCATTAACATTAGTTAAAAATGAAAATTATACAATAGGTGGATTAGCTGTTAATGGTGAAAATGTAAGATTATGGTTACAAAATAATATTCAATTTAAAGAATATATAAACTCCATAATTGACGCAAAACTTAAAGCACAATAAATAAGTAAATTAAAGTATAATGGAAGAGAAGAATACTAAAGTAAGTGTTGTAATTACAGCATATAATGTAGAGAAGTATATTGAAAAAGCAATTAATTCTGTTTTAAATCAGACTTATAAAGACATTGAACTCGTTGTTGTAGAGGATTGTTCAACAGATAATACACTTAAAATCATTAAAGATTTACAGAAATCTGATACAACATTCTCTATTAATCTTGTACAACACTTAAAAAATGTTGGTGCAGGATTATCAAGGAGAGATGGCATTAAAGCTTCTACAGGTGATTTTATAATGTTACTTGATGCTGATGATTGGCTTAATGAAGATTATATTGAACATCTTGTTGATAAACAAAAAGAAACTAATGCAGATATAGTAGGAGGAGGAATTACTTATTGCTATGAAGATACTGATAAGTTTAAGACTGAAACTTTTGGTACAACTGTAAGTGAAGGATTTCAAAAGTTTGTTGATTATAATGATGGTAAAATAGTTTTCTTGAACAATAAGATTGTAAGACGTTCTATGTATGATACAGTTGAATATTGTGATAGAAGATATGTTGAAGATACTCCTGTTATAATGAAGCTTCTTTATAATGCAAATAAAGTAGCTTATATAAATGAAGCTGGTTATAACTACTTACAAAGAAATGGTTCTCTTTGCCATAATTCTTCTAGATGGAAACATAATTTATTCTGTGCTTTATGTTGTGCTGAATTAATTGAATGGTTCAAAGATAAGCCAGAACCTTATAAAACAATATTTGGTTTAAGTCAATTTGTTGGGTATCTCAAAGCTATGAATGAAATACAAGTAACTAAAGAAGAAAAACAAACATATATTGAAGAATATGATCAATGTATGAAATATTTAGTTAGTCATATTTCATAAGTTAAAAATATTTTATTTAAAAGCTCGACCGTAAGGCCGGGCTTTTTTTGTTTTATATAAGTTTTAAATAATAATAAAATTTTATAAAATTTTTAACATTTGTTAACATTATTTAATTTGGATACTTCAAAATAAGTTGTAAATTTGAATGTTACAAATTTGTACAAATATAATTACAACGCGTTTCAGTTTAAGTTAGATTATTATTAGTAATATAGATAAATGCAAACTAACAATATTTTTAAGTATATTTTATGTCTGATAGTAAAGTTTTTATGTTCCCAGAAAATGGAACAAACAACAATGGACTTGCATCAATGTTAGCTCCATTGCTTCAGCAAAGAGGAGTTGATCCAAATGTATTACTTGCAATGAAAAATAACAACGGCTTCGGAGGAGAAGGCGGATGGTTTATGTGGGTAATATTCTTATTCTTCCTTATGGGATGGGGAGGAAATGGCTGGGGCGGTTTTGGAAATCGCGGATCTGGTCAAGTAGGAGCAGATTTAGGTAATTTAATTAATAATGATGCTGGAAGAGAATTGTTAATGCAAGCTATTCAAGGAAATGGTAACGCTATTAGTCAGCTTGCTACAACCCTTAATTGCACTCTTGGTGATGTTCAAGGTGCCATTAATGGAGTTATGTCGCAAATACAAGGTGTTGGTAATCAAGTTGGTATGTCAGCACAGCAAATAATAAATGCTGTTCAAGCTGGAAATTGTCAAATTGCAAGTAAAATTGCAGATTGCTGCTGCGAAAACAGATTGGCAACTTGTCAACAAACTAATACATTGTAGAATGCTATAAACACTGTAGCAAATGGACAAGAAAGAGGTTTTTCATCTATTGCTTATGAAACATAGAGACAAACTTGTGATATTAGAGATAGCATAAAATCAGCAACAGATTCTATACTTGCTGGTCAGAGAGATGCTGAGATGAGAGAAATGTAGAATAAAATTGATGCTTTGAGAGAATCAAATTCTTAGAAAGATGTTGCAATTAATAATGGACATTAGACTGCAGTATTTAATCAAATGATTCAATCTGCAACGGCTCCATTAGCCGGTGCATTAGCTACATTACAGAGCGATATAAATGGAGTTAAATGTAAACTTCCAGAGACGGTAACACTTCCATATAGTTGTGCTACTGCAGTTCCTACTAACTTAGTTTATGGCTATAATTTAGCTAATTATGGTTTTGGAGGATGTTCTTGTGGAAATAATTCCTTATGGGGTTAAGAAAGGAGGGAGTATGATATTACCTGCTTATATTAATGTAAATTCCGGAGGTATTCCTACTCTTCGTTCTTTGGCTGTCAATGTTAATGCTTCTAATGTTTAGTTTGATTTTAATAATCATAGAAATGTAGGAAGACCATATAGAGGTCTTTTAATTATTAATTTAGCTCAAGCTATACCTACTGGAACTACAGCAACTCTTCCGATTGTATTTACAACATCTGGAGGTAATGAACAGCCTTTAACTAAATTAAATGGTGCTCCTGCTACAGTATAGGATATAACAGGAACTGGTATATATTTAGTTTGGTATGAAAGTCAAACTAATACATTATAGTTAATTAATTTATAATAATTATGTTTTCAGCTTTAAGACAAGGTAGTGTAATTTACATTTTAGAAAAAGGAGAAAATCCTACATTAAAAGTAGGACAAATAGTAAGTATAACACAACCAAACTATAGTAATAATTTTTTAATGAACGGATCTACTATAGACATTAATGCAAAGGTAGGAGATTAGAATATGGATTTTAAAAATGTTCCATCTTCTTAGTCAACTGCAACATATAACAATGTTATTATTGCAGAAACTAAAGAACTAATGTCAAATGAGGTCGATAATATGTTGTAGAGTAGTAAGAGTATTGTAGATAGTGTTACTTATCATAATAATGTAATAGCCTCCTGTGAAAATATTCTTAAAGAACTTAACCCAAGATTTGCAAAAGAAAAAGAACGTGACGAAGATATAACAAATTTAAAGGATAAAATGGGAGGTATTGAATCTAAAATGGATTAGATTCTCACACTACTTTCAAAAGAGAAAACTAAATAATATTATTACTATGAAAGGATTTATTGAAATAAAAGAAGATTCATATGAAGATACTATTGAACATCTTCATAGAATTAAATTACTTGCTTGTAAACTTATAAAGATGCTTTCTGAACATTCAGAAGTATATGATAAAGATGATGATTATGAAGACGAAGATTATGATATGAGAGATCGATATTCAGAAAGATCTTCTCGTAAATCTAAAGGTAGATATAATTATTAATAACTTAGATAGGCGGTGATATATAAGAAATCATCGCCTATTTTTATTATTAAATTATGAAAGAAGACTTTACTAATTATGATATTAGGCCAGAAGGATTTATAAATTATTTGCGCTATTATGGATAGCATTTTAATAAAAAATTATGCGACTTTGCATGTAAGTAGATGAATAAAAAAGAATATTCAAAAGATAAATTAGATACATTATTACAATCTTATAATATTGAATTACCTAATGCAAAATTACATGATGCTGTATATATTGCAAATTGGTGTGTAAATACTTTATATGGTTCAAGTATTGCAGATGAAAAACATTTAATACTATTTATAAAAGATATGTTTAATAAAGAATCTGATCTTATTTTTAATAGATGGTATGCAGATATGGCTAAGTAGGGAATACCAATAGAATGGGAAGATATGATTTAAATAAATGCCTAATGTTCATTTTATTTTTGGACATTGGGCATTTATTATTTATATTTGTAATATTAAT
>ERZ1034739.298-NODE-298-length-13642-cov-63.576728_pt1 | contig 13642 bp, 8 predicted proteins | sample MGYA00520636_ERZ1034739 | MGnify/ENA primary metagenome ERZ1034739 (study PRJEB33766, sample SAMN09781703) | gut metagenome | biome: gut microbiome | host: Homo sapiens | place: Madagascar | study: EMG produced TPA metagenomics assembly of the PRJNA485056 data set... | reverse complement strand
ATTAGGATGGGGACATGGTATTAAACTCCTATATTTTCGTGCGTAACTGCTATTAGCAAGATGTGCTCCAACGGTATTGCATGGTTTTGTGATATCCTGTGCTCTACCTTTATTCATAGTATCCCTGTTTTTCATCATTCCTGCAACTGCACGATCGCTAAAGAAGTACTTTTCAGGCACTTCATCTTCAACAACTGTACTTAGAGGAATAAATTGCTCCTCATTTTCAAAAACAAGATTCGGGAATGTAAAATCAACTTTCAAATCTTTACGAAATCCAACAATAATAACTCTTTCTCGTTTTTGAGGTACGCCATAATTGGCAGAGTTTAAAATAGAATATTTGACATCGTAGCCACTATCTTCAAATTCTTTCAAGATAAGCGGAAATGCACTTCTCTTGTTAGCAGTCATAAGACCTTTTACGTTTTCTGCAATAAAACACTTGGGTTGTTTTTCCCTTAACACTCGACACATCTCGAAAAAAAGTTTACCTCGTTCGTCTTTGATTCCCATCCGAACTGGATTCTGTGCGACAATAGAAAATGACTGGCAAGGAAAGCCACCTGTCAAAATATCAAACTGTTATGAAGTGACCCGTGTCAAGAGTAGATTGCAAAAATCACCGCAAACTTTTTCTTTCATTAAATTTTAACACTGGGTACAGAGGTAGAACCTCAGACTAACAGTCCCCGGGCTTGGTCACTCTGTTATACGTGGATTGGTTACCAACAGGTCAATGGTCCGCCGTGAATCTTGCCGTCTCCTAACGTGAATCAAAATATATAAATATAATGTCAACAGAGTTTGATCGCAAATAATTCGGACCTAGAGTGCTCCAAGGCTCTACCTCTGCATCCAGTGTTAATTAGTTTTGTTTGAAGATGAAATCTGATAACATCGGTTTCATCTGCTTAATTACCCTATATAATATTCAGATGGTTTTGTTATAGGCCTCGCCACAAAACGGTGCGCAGTAGCCTTGACAGAATAAGATGAATATCGCATCTACCCTATATTCCTTGTAGCCATTCCCCACATGAAGCATGCTAATTCCCTTGCTATTGCTGTAGTAGCTACATTTCGGTTTACACCTTTATTTAATGTCATCTTATAGAATCGCCTACGTAGGCTTTCATTTGCCTTATCTGCATAAGCTATGACCTCTGTTGTACATCCTTGTTGTCTCTGTTTCAATGCTTTTGATTTGTGTCCTACATTTCCTCTTGTATAACCTTGGGCTGCTTCTACCAACAATCTCCTCAAATGACTATTTCCAGCTTTTGTTATACCAAATCGATTCACTTTATCACCACTTGAATCTTCGCCCAGAACTAAACCTAGAAATCCTACAAACTAGTGCTGTAATTTTAGAATAGACATAACCGAAATTCGAAAAATAACACTTTGGCTACCCCAAATCGTCATCTAAACACCCCAAAAACCAACGTTAGATGAGACTATAGTTTTAGATATAGCTATAAATATTATTGTTATTCAATATTTAAAATTCTTTCTTAAAAAAACTATCAAAAAATGTTGTAACATGCTTGACACTAACCGGATGTGAACCATACTATATGGGAGACGAAGATAACGATGAAATCACGTGTTCTCCGGTGGAACTTGCTGTGGCAACTATAAGAGACTTCCTGGCAGAGTATCACCATGTTAGAAAGTTTATTGAGGAGGATAACTTCATCCTTATGCGGGAGTTTCGCATGACACAGGAATACTCTGATAAACTGAAGTCGCAAGTAAGAAATGAGGAAGCATCGGGTGAACTGTTCGGGGAATTCATTGGGTAATTCCCGCCAAATTACTAATAGTACTTTTCAAAGGTTGTGTAAAGCAATGAAGTCTAAAAAATTAACTTGCGTTGATTTATTTTCTGGGGCTGGTGGATTATCAAAAGGGTTCCTCGATGCAGGTTATGATGTATTACTCGGTGTAGATTTTGATGATGCCGCACTAAAAACATTTAAAGAAAATCATGGTGATTCATATGCAATGAAGCTAGATCTTTTCAACCACGATAATATTAATCAGATCATAGATTTCTTAGCGAATAAAGGCATTAAACATGAAGGCGACTTAGATGTTCTAGTTGGAGGTCCTCCTTGTCAAGGTTTTTCAATCGCTGGTCCAAGAGATATGAACGATAAGCGAAACAGGTTATACACTGCTATGGTAAAACTCGCAGATAAGTTAAAACCCCAAGCCATCTTATTAGAAAATGTTCCAGGAATGTTAACAACAAACAACGGGATCGGAGCAAAACGTATTATTGCGGACTTTAAGACCATTGGATACACCATGATTCCTAAAATGATGTATGCTCCAGATTTTGGAATCCCTCAAATTAGAAAAAGAGTTTTTTTCGTAGGATTCAAGGACAGCGAACAAAAATTTGAATTTCCAGAACCAACAGTCACCCAACAAAACTATGTTACCTGTGGGGATGCAATAAGTGATCTTCCGTCATTACAAACTGATGATGGAAATATCATTTACGGAGAAGAAGAACAAAATTATTCAACAGCACCTCTCAATGAATATCAGAGAATGATGAGAAAAAATTCTCCAAAAGTACATAACCACATTGGAAGTATTCCAATAGAAAAAACTAGAGCCATGATTTCTCTCGTCCCTGAAGGAAAAAATTATAAGGCTTTACCTCCTGAATACAGTAGCATGTATAAATATCATGAAGCCCTAACTCGTTACAATAGCAAGAGGCCGTCACTTACTATAAACACAGGCCATCGTTCTCATTTCCATTATAAATGGAATAGGATACCAACAGTACGAGAAAGCGCAAGGCTACAAAGTTTCCCTGATAATTTCATTTTTTATGGTAATAAATCAGAACAGTACAGACAGGTTGGTAATGCTGTTCCTCCACTTCTTGGGTATGTTGTAGCAAAACAACTGGCTCCATATCTAAAAAACACCAAAAAAGGAAATAAACATGTTCAAGATGATTGATCTGTTTGCAGGATGCGGTGGCCTAACTGAAGGATTTTTAGAAACCAGAAAATATGAAGAAATCGCTTCTGTAGAATGGCTAAAACCACAAGTAGAAACATTAAGAAATAGATTACTCAAAAAGTGGAATAAATCTAATGCAAATGAAAGTGTAATGCATTTTGATATACAACGAGAAGAAGAACTTTTTAATGGTTGGACAAATGATAACACTTTTGGTTCAAGCAAGGGATTAGACTATTTTGTTAACAAGTCTAACGGAATTGACATAATTATCGGAGGACCTCCTTGTCAGGCATACTCTGTAGCCGGCAGAGTACGCGATGAAAACGGGATGAAAACGGATTATCGTAACTACTTGTTTGAACATTACTTAAGTGCTGTAAAAAGATATACTCCAGTTCTATTTGTATTTGAAAATGTACCAGGAATCTTGAGTGCATCGCCAGACGGTACCTTAATTACAAATAAAATTACAAACGAATTTAAAAAAATTGGATATGAAATTTATGAAGACCTCCAAGAAGCTGTTGTAAATGCGAGCGAATTTGGTGTTCCACAAAATCGAAACAGAGTCGTGATCGTTGGGCTGAACACGAAACTGTTTAAGAAACCTCAAGAGACGCTAGCTCATTTCTACAATGACTTGTTGCCATCTCAAAAGGTTGCGCACACAAAAACAGTTTTGGAAGCTATCGGTGATCTACCTAAATGTATACCAGTGTTTGATGAAGAATCTCACAAAAAACGTATATCACACAGCACCCCTGTTTGTGATATAAGTTGGCATGTTCCAAGATATTCCAATCTCAGGGATATGGATACTTTCCATCTTTTGGCAGAAGATATATCTTCTGGTCGTAGAGAATATGACAGCAAGAAAATTAGTGAATTATACGAAGCCAAAATCGGTTCAAAGTCTCCTATTCACAGATACCATGTACTTGAACCAAATCAACCAAGTACAACAATTATTGCGCATTTGTATAAAGATGGAAATAGATTCATACATTATGATCCTATGCAAAGAAGAACTATAACCGTTAGAGAAGCTGCACGTTTACAGTCTTTCCCAGACGATTTTGATTTTATAGGCAATCGTGGAAACGCATACCAAATGATTGGAAACGCTGTTCCAGTCTTACTTGCAAAGGCTATCGGATCTGCTATTTATAAATTACTCAAAGAGAATAAATAATTGGAGAACGGTTAAACATGTATCATTACCTTTTTACTAACGATTTAAGAATTTCGACTCTCGATCGTTCCCTTAAAGAGGCCGCCGATTGTTTTGTAAAAGATTGCGTTCCATCTGCAAAAGAAGACAAAAATGCAAGCAACAATATGAATACTCTTGGTTTCTATTTCAACTTGACAAAAAATAGCAAATGCTCACTAGAATGTGCACAAGGTAACATAAGAAAAGTTGTTTTGAATTTTATAAAAAAATTTCAATTCCCAAACCCAAGAACTACTAACTCTCTTAAAAATGCAATAAAAGATAACATACAGATTGCTCCTATGAGGATCATAGTTCAAACTTTGTATATCATGATGATTATAGATCCTAATAGGGCATTCTTATTTAATAGCGAGATTGCCGAACACATTTTCTTTAACGATTCAATTGCTAAGAACCAGAATCCAGATATTGTAAATTTAGCCAAAATTATAATAAATTCCAATAACAGAACGGATACAAGCATTCCAGATGACGCTGTTTTAAATCAAAAAGGCATATACTGGAACCAGTGCAAGCGTCAGATTCGCGAAATGGTGAACGTACTCTGTTGGTCTGGCTGTATAGAAAAGGATAAGAATGGGGCAATTAGAATCCGGTACAATAACTTATCTAGAGATAACGAAGCAGATCTTTTTGAAATTATTACCTATAATAAATTTTGGCACTATGATAGCACGAAAAACGAAGCTAGTAACAAGCTAGAGTATCAATCATATATGGATATTGATAGTGCTACCGAAACAAGTTCCACTGTGCAATTATCTCCATTAAATTTCAAAACAAAAGTATCGTCTGATTTTCAGCTTAACAGAATTATTTTCGGAGCACCAGGAACTGGTAAAAGTTTCAGGCTCAACAGAGAAGCTGCCGAACTGCTTATCGGTAATGAAGGTAACTATGAGCGTGTAACCTTCCATCCTGATTATTCTTACGCCAATTTCGTCGGTACATATAAGCCTGTTATGGTGACGATTCACTCAGATGACCAGCCTGATGATGAAACACGTGTTGTGCTGAAAGAACTAAAAGATGAGGATAACACTCCCCAGCAGAAATACAGCATTCTCTATGATAAATTCAAAGGTCAGTTTCCTGAACTTCCTATCTTGATGGGGATAGCAACAGGCAAGCACATTGATGTTGTAAATAAGTATCCGGATTCAGTGACATACGAATCTGAAACAGGCATTGCACTCAGAAAATACGTGCGGCTTATAGATGATGAGGCAAAGCAGTCGTCTGACATTTCATACGAGTACGTTCCAGGGCCTTTTATGCGTGTATATGTCAAAGCCATGAAGAGTGCCCAGTCTGATAATCCTCAGCCGTATCTTCTGATCATTGAGGAAATCAACCGTGCCAATGTGGCTGCTGTTTTCGGCGATATCTTCCAGCTTCTCGACCGTGTAGACAATGTCAGTGAATACCCGATCCAGGCATCCGAGGATATAAGAAAATATCTCGCCAAAGAACTTGGCGGAAACCCAGACGATTGGAGTTCCATCCGCATCCCTGACAATATGTTCATCTGGGCTACCATGAACAGTGCCGACCAGGGTGTGTTTCCTATGGATACCGCCTTCAAGCGCAGATGGGATTTTACCTATCTCGGAATTGATGATAACGATGAGGAAATAAAGGAAAAATACGTTGTTTTTGAAAAGAAAGACAAGAGTAGGTGGATGTTTGAATGGAACGAACTCAGAAAGGCAATTAACGATTTTCTTGCTGCCGAGGGGATCAACGAGGATAAACAACTCGGACCTTATTTCATATCGAGGCGCATAATTGTTCCGGATAATGGGGATGTCATTGATGCTGATAAGTTCCGCGAGGTATTCAAGCATAAGGTTATCATGTATCTGTTTGAAGATGCTGCAAAACAGAAGCGCAGAAAACTCTTTTCGGGTTGCGGGGAAGATGCAAATCGTTACTCGAAAATTTGTGAGAAATTCGATGAGCATTGGCTGAATATATTTGATGACTCTGTTACAGGTAAAGTTAAAATCGCCCCTTATTCAGAGGATCCAATTGATCTTGCTGACACCGCTGACGGCAGCGAAGAGGAAGAACAGACCGTATGAGTTCAGTGCTGGTTTCAGTATTCTTAAGAGAGCAGAAAAGATAGACGCAGAAGGAGCTATCTGAAAAGCTACACTGCACAGAGACGCATGCCGTACAGATTATAAGGAAACTCAAGGAGTACGGTGTTCTGAAAGCAGTAAGTGCATCCGCTAATGCTCAGCAGCGTGATCTGTCGGAACTGAATGAAGCAGATGTTGAGGTGTCTGACGTTGAGACAGGAGAGAACGAGTACTTCTACGTTTTCACCTTTGTCGGTGTGATAGTGATTGCGGGATGTGTTCTCAAAATCTGCCCGAAATATCTCTTGAGCAATGACGCCCCTGCAAAAGAACTGCAACAGGTGATCAGAGTTCTTGAGAAGTACAACTCTGAAGAGCAGATTGTCAGAATGGTGAATACATCAAGCGAGAGTAGTTCTTTCAATCTGCTAGCTGTTATGCTCTTCCTACTCACCGACTATTATGAGAATGGCGCATACTCTAGCACGGAAGAGATCATCGTGCACAACGGTACAGGAGAGATCCTGTGGGATAAAACCATCAACGAAACCTTTACTCTCATTTCCAACAATAGACCGTATTATACGGACCTGATAACCAGAAAACGCACGGATAACGAGTTTGACTGGATAAGACAGTTGCATGAGTGCATTCTGACGAAAGTATCGGAGGAACTCAGGGATACGGATCTGCTTGACCTTTTCGACCTTGAAGAGACGGCTCTTTCTGATGGTGATATAAGTGATTTCGGGGAAACGGACTATATCCTCTATCGTCTGGAGCAGGAACTTAATACACAGTTCAACACACGCAAGCAGACTGTTCTTAAGACTGTTTATGCCTACATTGCACACAACGGGAGTTTCTACGATACAGATTGCCTTTCACTGTTCGGCACTAACAGTTTCAATCTCGTGTGGGAGAAAGTCTGTTCCGAGATTTTGAACAACAAACTGAAAGAACCTGTCTGCAGTCTCGGTCTATCTCTTAATAAATATGACAAATACGATGGAAAACTTATAGACCTTATTGAAAAGCCTATGTGGACGGAGACAGGGCATACAGCACAGGATACTCTGATACCCGATCTCATAAGTGTAACGCGGGATTATTTCATCATATTTGATGCTAAGTACTACAATGTCGTACTTGAGGATGGCAGACCGCCGAGAGGACAGCCCGGTATAGAGTCAGTCATCAAGCAGTACCTATACCAGCTCGCATTTCAGAAATTTATTACAGATTGTAGGATCAGTAGAGTCGGAAATTGCTTTCTGCTCCCTACAGAAGAGAAAGAAATTCTCAAGAAGGGGGAAGTGCGGCTAGACATGCTAGCTGAACTAGGCCTACAGGACATACAGGTGAGATTTATTCCAACTTCAGTGGCTTACGACCTTTATCTTTCGGGCAAAAAGATGGATATCGGCAAATTGGATTTGTGGTGAGAAGCTTACGGAGAAACTCGGAAGAATCACTGTAAACTGAGTACAACTCAATTAAAATTATGTTAATGCCATACTGAAAATGTAGAAATTCGCCAAAGTGAAAATGTCGTTTTTTTTACCTAAACTTTCTTTATAGACCATATAAGGGAATTTTGTATGAGAAAAGACATAGCATAAACACTGAGGGAATTTTTAATGAATGGTATAAAACCAAACTATTCAAAAATAGCAAAGCAGTTTAATAGCGATGTAAGAGATAGAGTCCATATAATTGGTGTAAATTTAAAAAATTGGGCCACGCCCTAATAGACCTTGTAAAATATTAATTACGAGTATTCATATTTATACAAGGAAAGGGAAATGGCCCAACCCCTAGGTCTTAAAATAGTTGCAACTTGCTAGACACTAACCGAAAATATAACGGCGGGAGTTTAGGATAAAGTGTGGCGAGGACCGCATTTATGGACAGGACCTGTATTCGTTTATAGGCAAGAAATAAGGCCCAAATGTAAAAATTTACCTTCTAGAGTTATTTAGCCTCCACCTTATAAGCCTTAAGCTTTAAATGAATGCTTTCATTTAAAGAGTCCATATCTAAAGCGCAGCTACTCTTAATGGTAAGCTTCCAAGTGTCACTTGGCATGACCTGTTCGCGGTAAAAGGCGTTAGATTGGAGGTAGTATTCCTGCGAAGGGAGCTCGTTAAAGAAACTACGGTCATAGTACCAATAAGCAAGGTATGGTTTTAATACCCGGTCGGCACTCTTAGGTGACGACAAGTTTAAAGCTAAATGCGTAGTGGCATAGTAGTAATAGTTGTAGTCGGTTCGGTAGGAGCTATTGCTGTCTGGAGTTTTATAGGTACAAAGCTTATCGCGTGGATGCTCTTCAATTTTTTGTTTAAAGCCATAGACATTAACTCTAGTGCTTTCAATTTCAAGCGGTCCGTTAAGATCCACTTTTTCGCCGTCAGCGGTAAGTTCTTTTAAGTCACTAAAAGTGCATTCATAAAGACCTCGGCTACTATCAACAACTTCGCAGTCAGGCTTTGAGGTGCTAATAACGTCAAGCGGTAGCTTCTCTCTTAAAGTGCAACTTGAGTCGGAACTACAGTTTTGTGCCAACTTAACCGCTTCGGTGGCGTTAGCGAGCCCAAAACCATACATATTACTGTAACGTACACCTGCACCATTGTTTTGCCATGCATCATCAGTCACGATGCTTTCATCATTAAAATCAGTGGCGGTCTTAGCAGTGTACTTAAGAGTTGACCATGTTTCATCGTTACTAGCACTAGTGGCTAAGAGATACTTTATTTGTGGCACGGTAAAGTCAAGGTTCACTTGCTTTAAGAGCGCCACAATCCCTGTTACGGTTGGGGCGGCTGCAGAAGTGCCGTTAAAGACAGAAGTGTAGTTACAGGTTGGATCGATAGTAGTTCGCCATTTACTATTTTTACCATCAGCTAGGAGATTAAGTGGTTCGCCATTGGCATCTTGAGTTGGTAAGTCTAAACATGAAAAATGAGACGCTGTAGTTACGATGCCTGGTAGTGGATGGTCACTATCATCAACTCCAAATTCCCCAGAAAGCCCTGTTAGCCAAAGCTGAGGCCCGGTGGAACTATAGTAAAGATGACTGCCGTTGGGACCGGCAGCACCTACGATAATACTTGCGGGCGCAGAAGCTTCTTCACCAAATTGCTCGAAGGTACAATCAACTTTGTATTTAGTACAGATGTCATACTTTGAGGTATCAAAGTCAGGTCCCATTTCCTCAAAACCTTCCACCGCTAAGTAATTGTTTCCACTTGATTTAACAAGCGGAATTTTTGCTTCGTATAGGGCCTCGAGGTAACTTTTTATCTGATCGTCCGGTTGAGGCGCATTATATAGGTTGTAGCTTTGGTTGACGACGTCGGTTTTATCAGCAGCTAAAATTAAAGGATAAACGTTATCATTGGCATTTGGGCTATTAGCAGTACTTGAATTGTTCGCTTTATTTTTAGTGATGGTTAGCGGAATAGAATAGAACTGCGCTCTAAAAGCTTCGCCACGAGTGCCTCCATTTTCGCCACTTGCCGCAATAATCCCCGCCACCATAGTGCCATGGAGTGCGGTGTCATTTTTAATGTCATCGACGGTTAAGCCTTGATTGATTCCGCTGCTATCTAAAGTGGTAGCCTCGTCTTCGGTTTCGGTGGCGTTTTTATTATTGGTGCCATTGTTATTTTGCTTGTCTTGGCTAAATTTTGGGGTGTAGACATTATTTTTTAGGTCACGGTGCTCAATATCGATAGGGGTATCGGCAATAGCAACAACGACTCCTTTGCCATTTATGTAGTTGTTGCTTGTGTCCTGATGCTGCCAAGCGTCGATAATATTTAAGTCAAAGCCTTTTTGAACATCTGGGCAGGTGCTCCCGCAGCCTAAAGCTTTAGCGCTGGTGCCATCATTATATAAGTGCCACGCATAAGGCATAAGGGTGTCTTTAGGCGCAAAACTAATGTAGCTAGTCATGGTTTGCCCATCGGTAGTCGTTAGGGTAAACGTTTCCACAAAATCTACCGGAATTTCGTGGTTCTTAAAGCTTGAGGCATTAAGAGTATAGCGCCAAGTGGCAGAGTCAGGGCCTGTTGGAGTTTTATCATGTAAGGTAGGAGGAGCCTTTTTGGTGTTTGAACTTTTTGAGTCAAAGTTCTCGTCAGAGTTTTCGTTAGTGACGCTTTGGTTAGGGTCGGCACTTACGTTTACAGCGAAAGTAGTAGTTAGCGCTGTTTCTGCGTTTGTATCAGTGTCATTACCACTCCCAGTATCACTCACAGTATTGTTTTCTTTATCGAGCTTAGCACTTTCAGTGCCACTTGATAGTTTTACAATGGTCCCGTGAGCTGCACTAATACTTGTAATCTTGTTAGTTACGAGAGTCACTGAAGGATTAGATAGTAAATCGCGACCGAGATCATTTTCTGCCACATCAAAATACACTTCATCAGCTGAAGTGTTGCTAGAACTTTTATCGTTGCAGCCGCTTAGCGCGACGGCAGTTAGCATAGCTAAAGCTAAGGCGTTAAAAGATTGGCGCATTTAAAAACTCCCGTATTAATTTAGATTCTAGTTGTTGTTGCAGTGGAGAGTGGTTGCTGCACTCCTCGTTGTACAGTAGCACGATTAGTACAGTCTAACTTACTTTATTAGATTAGTGTATTACGGTTCTAGTCTTAACTCTATGAAAAATCTTCCAAGTCTTGAATTTGTCCTTAAATCGTATGTTTAGAGGCCCATTATAGCTATCGGGTTTCTTATTTGGTTACATACAAAAGTGGAAGTTGTGCGAAGTTTGGGGCGACTTCGGGATAATTTAAGGGAAAATTTGGGAATAAATTATGGGAGAATTTAAAGTTTCGAAGAAAAAACAAAGGCGCTTATTAGGCGCCCTGAAACACAACTAGATAGGGAATTTAAATTCTTTGAAATAAATTCTTTGGTTAAATAAATTTTGGGGGTTTAGTTAAGTCATAAAGCTGTTAGTTTAAGGCGGAGCCTACTAAGGAGAGCTTTATACTCTTTTTTTACTCTTGTTTACGCTCTTTTTTCACTCTTGTTTGCACTCTTGGTAGGAGTTTTGCTTTAGGCATTATGATCGTCATCGTCGAGGTCATGAAGCCACTTTATCCTCGTTTTTATCGGTATTTTGGGTTTTAGACTCAGCGCGAGGCTTGGTGTTGACTAAGAGGTTGTTTTCTCTGATGCTTTCAGCCGTAGCTCTGAGGCGTTCAATAAAATGAGGGCCTTTACGTAAGATAAAGCCAGTCGCTAAAACATCAGCTAAAGCAAGCTGAGCTAATCTTGAAGAGATTGGCATGTAGATATCAGTTTCTGAAGGGAGCTTCATAGAAAGCACGAGATTACAGTTTTCAGCTAAAGGGGTATCGTTTGAGGTGATGCCAATTACTGTGGCGCGGTGAGCTTGGGCTAGCTTTGCGGTTTCTACAACTCCTCTAGTGCGACCAGACTTTGAGATCATCACAAAAACATCTTCAATCCCGCAATTAGATGCGTTCATTAACATCATGATAGGGTCTTCAAAGTAATTACATGGCATATTGAAGCGTACGAACTTGTTCATCATGTCGTGAGCTACGGCTGCACTGTTTCCAAGACCACAGAAGGTGATGCGACGAGCGCAACTTAATGCATCGACGCAGCGTTGAATTACTTGGACGTCCATATTCTTCTTAGCTTCGCTTAAGGTAGAAATGGAGGCATCAAAAATCTTCTTAGTGTAGCTTTCAGCTGAGTCATTTTCATTGATTTCAAGCGCACTAGCGTTAATGCCTTTACCTAGGCTTTGAGCTAAGCGTAGCTTAAAATCAGGGAAACCTTTGGTATTAACCTTTTGGCAAAAACGATGAACCGAAGGTTCAGAGACCCCAGCTTGTTTAGCAAGAGCGGCAATACTAGTATGAATGGCTTTTTGTGGTTCGGAGATAATAACCTGAGCGACCTTTTTTTCAGATCGACTGAGGGTGGCGTATTTCTCACTGATGATTTCAATAAAATTCATAGCTGAACTTCCTAACTGCCAAAAAATTGGGGATTAACTTCCATAAGTTCCACGATAAGGTTTACTTTCATGGCAAGCTAAAAAACTTCCTAACTTAAAAATGAGGCAGAATTATCTATTTCTTTTTCTGCTTGGCTTAGCTATTTTGAATAGGCCTTTTAAATCTCGTCCGATTATGGCAAATCTTGTTTGATTAAAAGGATTATTCAGTTTAGCTGGGGCTCTTTTTTAACTTAGCTAGTTGTTCCTATTTAGTTGACGGTTGTTTGGGTAAGAATCTTGAAGGTAAAGTTGGCGTACTCAGTTGTTTTAATCCTTCGCTGTTCTTTATGTAAATGTAACTCAAGATAAACTCAAGCTAATCAAGATAAATAGTCAAATGTTGTTATGTTACGTCCCATTTGTTTTTATTTTCGGTTTAAGTTTTTAAGACTGTAAATTAGCTACCTTGTTGGAAAGTCTGCTACTTAGACCTAAAACTCGCTCTATTCCATGGCATTTCCAGATTTTAAACCGACTTTAACTAGATTTAAAAGTGAGGAAATATATGTAGGGAGTAACAGCAGGCATAGCTTTAGGCTAAAGCAAAGTTTGGTTAGCTCAGATCTAAAAAACTAGGGCTTAAACAAAACGTTTGTTTAGGTTGTAACAATTTTTTGTAAATTTATTACGATGCAAATTTAACAAATATAGAAAACGCTTTCAATAACTAACTTAGAAAAATTGACATCTGGCGCACTCTTTAGTACGGTTTTATGTTCAATTGGTGTAACTTTACTCAATGTAGCTCGCTTCGGCTTCTATTTATAGAACTTGCTAGAGGTCCGTAAAACGGATTTTTGGCTAGTTAAACTCACATTTTTAGAGGGCTCTAAGTGCGCTTTAGGGTTAAGCTTAGGTTTGGTGCTACGAGGCTACAGAGTTAGCCGTAAACGGTCAAATGTAAAAAGAAATCATTAAAATTGTAAAAGCTCAACAGGACTAGGCTCGTTTAAATTGTAAAAAAGCTTCAAAAATTTTAGGAGGGGGTATATCCGTAAGTTTCGTAATAGCCGTTAGTCGTAATAGTAGGTAAGCAAAAAAATAAAAGAAGTAGTCAAGAAAACCCGAAAGCCCCAAAAACCAAAAGCCCGAAGGAAGTAAGCGTAAAAGCTACAAAAGTGACAAGCGAAACAACACGCCAATGGTAAATAAGGAAGGGTAAATGAGGAAGCCTAAAATTAGTGTGACGAGCAAACTATAAAACAGATAAGTATGTTGTTTTTAGAGTCATCGTGCATATCTGTGGGTAAAAACAGAAAGTTATGCACGTTGACT
>ERZ1034739.286-NODE-286-length-14527-cov-12.449281_pt1 | contig 14527 bp, 15 predicted proteins | sample MGYA00520636_ERZ1034739 | MGnify/ENA primary metagenome ERZ1034739 (study PRJEB33766, sample SAMN09781703) | gut metagenome | biome: gut microbiome | host: Homo sapiens | place: Madagascar | study: EMG produced TPA metagenomics assembly of the PRJNA485056 data... | reverse complement strand
ATATGATATGATATGATGTGGTGGGGTCGAGCAATTTTTTTGTCTACAAACCCTTTTTAACTATGTAAGGGTTATAAGTAGAAAACAGAAAGGTTGGTATTAGACTATGGCATTGACTTTTGGACGTATTGGGGCAGCAGAAATTCTTCAACGTATGGGAAGATTAAAAACTCCGAAAGTTTCAACTAGAGTTTTTAATTTGGGTGGAGAAAAAATTGTTGCAAAAACAGGTGAAACCGCAAATGGCGTAAAATGGACAAAATTATATAATCAAGATGAGCTTGTATCTTGGAAACGTGCTGCAAATGGTAAAATTGAAAAAGGACGTTATGAATTAAATCAAAATCCGTGGGCTGAAAATGGTGTCTTCACCGAGATTAACGGTAATAAAAAATCTACAATAGTTAGATTTGATGGTACTGAATCTCCACTCCATAGAAATTCTTATGCAGGTGATAACTTATCTTTGGGCGGTAATGAGTATTACAATCCGACTCAAACAAATCCGTATGATGCATTGGAACAAGGTTTGAATGACATCTTTTCTTTCTAAATTTAAAGTATAGTGGTGGGCACATTTCATTTTGCCCACACTACTTTTTTCAATCAGTAATATGTTTTGTCAGATATAAAAATAGACGCACAGGACGAAATCCTGTGCGCCTATTAATCTTGCTTAATTAGTTAATTAAACTAATTCTTTAACTTCAGCTGCAAATACTTTTGGGTCTAGTTTGATACCAGGTCCCATAGTAGTTGATAGGTATACTGATTTAACAAATGTACCTTTAGCTGATGCAGGTTTAGCCTTGATAATTGCATCTGCTAATGTAGCATAGTTTTTGATTAAGTCAGCTTCAGCAAATTGAATTTTACCGATAGGGCAGTGAATCATACCTTGTTTATCAGCTCTGTATTCAACTTTACCAGCTTTAGCATCTTTAACAGCTTTAGCGATGTCCATTGTAACTGTACCTGTTTTAGGGTTTGGCATCAAGCCTTTAGGTCCTAATACTCTACCTAATTTACCCAACATACCCATACAGTCAGGAGTTGCAATCAATGTGTCAAATTCAAACCAACCGCCAGAAATCTTGTCGATGATTTCTTCAGCACCTGCAAAATCTGCGCCAGCTTCAGTAGCTTCAGTAGCTTTAGCACCCTTAGCGATAACACAAACTTTAACTTCTTTACCAAGACCAGCAGGTAAAACTACTGTTGATCTGATTTGTTGGTCTGCTTGACGAACATCAATACCTAAACGCATGTGGCATTCAACTGTTTCGTTAAATTTTGAAACTTCTTTAGAAATTTCTTGTAATTTTTTAATTGCATCAACTGCTGTAGATGGTTGAACAAAACCTTCCAGCATTTCCTGCATTTTCTTTTGTTTTTTAGTTAATTTTGACATTTTTATTTCCTTTCATGGTAATCACGGATGTTTCCTGCCTGTTGTATTTAACAAGCACATCCTTCCATTAATTAATCTTTTACTGTAACACCCATTGCACGGCATGAACCTGCAATCATTTTAACTGCTGCATCCATTGTTGTCGCATTCAAATCGTTCATTTTGATTTTTGCGATTTCTTCCAACTGTGCTCTTGTGATTTCAGCAACTTTATCTTTGTTTGGAACTGCTGAACCTTTTGGAATGTTCAATGCTTTTTTAATCAATACAGGAGCTGGAGGTGATTTAATCACGAATGTAAAGCTTTTATCTTCGTAAACATCAATGATAACCGGAATAATGTATCCAGCTTTATCTTGAGTTTTAGCGTTGAATTGTTTACAGAAATCCATGATATTAACACCGTGTTGACCTAGTGCAGGACCAACTGGTGGTGATGGATTAGCTTTGCCTGCTTCGATTTGAAGCTTGATTTTTCCTACTACTTTCTTTGCCATTTTTTTCTCCTTTTGTGGTAATAGCGGTCTTTTTAAACTTTTAAAAAGTATCCTTCCACATTTTTTGTGCTTACGTATTATAAAACTCATCCCTCAAACAAGTTTGAGGGTGAAATTTTTAAAGTTTATTGATTTGTTTGTATTCCAATTCCACAGGCGTTTCACGACCGAAGATTGAAACATTTGCTCTAAGTTTAGATTTATCAGGGTAAACTTCAATGATATCCGCATCAAAGTCTGCAAATGGACCTGAAATAATCCTAACTTTGTCACCAACTTTAACATCAAGTTCGATTTTTTCAACTTGAGATGATGAGCGGTGAAGAATCTTTTTGATTTCGCTTTCCTTCGCTGGAATAGGTTTTTTTGCTGAACCTACAAATTTTGTTACGCCTGATGTGTGTCTTACAACATACCAGCTGTCTTCGTCCATAATCATTTCAACTAGAACATATCCAGGGAAGATTTTTTCTTCTTTTTCCTGTTTTTTACCAGCTTTCATTTGTGTAACTGTTTTTTGAGGAACTTCAATTCTGAAAATTTTGTCGCCCATATTCATATATTCAATACGTTTTTCTAAGTCAGTTTTAACTTTGTTTTCGTATCCTGAATATGTGTGAACTATATACCATCTTTTTTGGCTTTTTGTAGCCTCTTTAGCTGCTGCTTGTTCAGCTGCTGCGTTTTGTTCAGCTACGATATCTTCGTTTAATTGTTCTTCCATTGTTTTTTCGTTTTCTGTCATAAGCCACCTTTTTAATTTTGCTTAATTTCTACTTAATTAGGCTAAGTAATCCTTTGAATAAAAGGTCCATTATATATATTGCTAAAGTAAATACAAATACAATCACGATAACTGAACAAGTTTCAAAAATAACTGTCTTTCTTTCAGGCCAGCTAATTTTGCCCCATTCTGTTCTTACACCTTTAAAGTATGCTTTGATTGCATCTAATATTTGATTCATTCCATAATCCTTTGATTTTAAGTTAAAATACGCGCCCTGAAGGACTCGAACCCTCGACATCCGGTTTTGGAGACCGACGTTCTACCAACTGAACTAAGGACGCAAGTCAGAGGTTTAATAATTAACCTCTGATGAATTCTTATTTTGTTTCCTTATGCGCAGTATGTTTTTGGCATCTTGGGCAGTATTTGCTTAATTCCATTCTTTCCTTGATGTTCTTTTTGTTTTTAGTTGTTGTGTAGTTTCTTTCTTTGCATTCTTCACATGCTAGAACTACCATTCTGTCGTTTTTTCCTTTGATACCCATTGTTTTATTTCCTTTTATTTTATTAACTTGTCTTCTATTTAAAATAGAATGTGAACATTACACATTCTATCTTTTTCGGCTTATAGCTTTATTCTATATCAAACAAAATAAATTGCAAATAAATTGTAAACAAATACTACGTTTTTGACAATAAAAAAGACACTTCGTTTGAAGTGCCTTTTTTGAAATATTAAAAATTTATATTATTTGCGAGATGGAGCTCCTGCTTGGCTAGGGTATTTGCCAATGGAATCAGTTCTTAATTGTTCCATATAGATTTGACCATTTTTAACAACTTGTTGCAATTGTGTCAAATTACCTTCAATGCTTGTTAGAACTTGTTCCGCGTATAATTCAGCACCTTCTCTGATTTTCATAGCTTCGTCAGTTGCTTGGAGTCTGATATTTTCAGCATCTTGAAGAGCGATATGTTTCATTTTTTCACATTCTTCGTAAACTTCATTTTTAATTCGGTTGCCTTCTCGCTCAATTGCTTTCATTTGGTCAGATTCGGAAAGTTTTCTGTCAGCCTCATTTTGCGCATCTTGAACGATTTTATTAGCTTTTTGTTGAGCTTCGTTTTGAAGTTCTTCTTTGCGTTTTAAGAAAAGTCTTGCCTCTTGAACTTCTGTTGGCTAAGCTGCAGATATTCTATCAATTAATTCTTCAATTTCTCTTTTGTTTACTACAGTGTATTTTAATACAGAATAACCTTCATCTAAGGCAATTTCTAACATCTTTAGTAAATCATACACTCCATTTTGTGGCATGTCTATTATCCCTTATCCCTTTCACATTTTATATTAATATATTACATAAGCGAAAAATAATTGTCAAATAATATTTTCGCATGCAATTACATAATTTAACATGTGTTTACTAATGGTCGAGATTTTCTGCTTGATTTATTTCATCCGGAATATTTTTATAAATTTGGTTAATGATATCTTCAATTTCTTTAACCTTGACAATTACGTATGAGGCGATTGTCATTTGCTCATTCAGTGTGGTTTCAAGCTTTTGTAGATAACTAAACAGATTTTTTTTATTTTCAGTATTTTGTTTTAGTATGGGTTCTTCTTTCCAAGAGCTGAGAAAACCACGTGCTGTTTGGATATCATCAGGTAAATTTTTGTATATGGCATCGATGATTTGTTCAACTCCGCGTTTGTTGACTGCAACATAACCTCTAAAAATTGGCAATTTGTAGCTTTCTAGGAGCTGTTTTTCAAGGTCTTGAATTTTCTTTTTGCTTTCAAAATTCATATTATTTCCTTCTAGTTAGGTAATCATTGACAGCTTTAGGAACGAACTTGGAAATATCTCCGCCATTGTTTAAAATTTCTTTGATTGTGCTTGATGAAATGAAGTTGTATTCAGGTTTAGTTGTTAAAAATACTGTTTTAATGTCTTCGCATAGTGCGCTGTTTGCTTGAGATAATTGCATTTCATATTCAAAGTCTGATACTGCACGCAATCCACGAATTAAAATTCCCGCATTGTGTTTTTTTGCATACTCGATAGTTAAGCCTTCAAATGCGTCAACTTCAGTATTTGGAATATCTTTAATGCTTTCTTTTATTAATTTAACGCGTTCTTCTACTGATAAAAATCCATGTTTTTCACCATTGTGAGCTACTGCGATAATTACTTTATCAAAAATTCCTGCTGCGTTTTTTAGTATATCAAGATGCCCTTTGGTTATAGGGTCAAAGCTCCCCGGGTATATTGCAAGTTTCATAGTTTCCTCATTTCTGTGGATGATTATAGCAGGTAGGGTGCGATTTTTCAAGGGTAGTGTTTGCACAGAGGGTAAGAAGGTAGGAGGTCAGGCAGGCTTTTTAATTTCGTAATGATGTGATTTTGGTTATGCTGAACTGACTAGAATATGAGTTGAGCTAAAGCGAAACGTAATATTCTGTTCCTACTTGGTGTTTCAGCATCTCAAATGAAACAAATTAGTCATATATGAGTTTTGTAATATTAGAGACCCTGAAACTAGTTCAGGGTGACTAAAAGAATAAACTTGCCAAAATCTGAAATTAATTATGATATGAAGTTTATTGTAAAGAAATGTAAATATATTCGTTGAGTTGTGCAATTTCGTATATCGAAAATACTTTATTAGTATATAAGAACGATATATAAATCATATTTATATATACTACTACCTTCTACTTTCTACCTACTAATCTTTTACACGAGGAATTGTAACAGATTCCAAGGAAGCTTCTTTCACAGAAGCTTTTTTTTTGCGGATTTTGGGTAGGGCGCCGTGTGAGCATAGCGAACCCAGCCCGTGTGTGCAAATAGTCTGGTTGAGTGCAGATTTGCGATAGCAAATTGTAACGAAATAAAGACTATGCAAGCCCCAATAATCCAAGACATGCTGTCGAGCAGAGGCACGAGCGTATGCGAGAGGCGAAAGCGCGTCAACGCAAACGTTGAGTTTGCGTTGCAAACTTGAGCAGTGCCATTTAATGCGAGACAGAAAGGATTTTGTGTAGGGCGATGGTGGACGAAATAGGAGGTTGTCATTCTGAAAGCTTAGAAAATTTGCGTGAAGAATGAACGCAAAATTTTCTTGCTATTCAGAATCTCTAACTGGACGCGTTTTATTTGAGACCCTGAAACAGCTCAGCCTGCGCCCGCATACAGGCTCACACATTTCGCTCTAGCTCAATGGTTCGCTTTGTAAAGTTCAGGGTGACAGCATTGATAGATTCTGAATAGGATAAAATCTACGTCGCTATGTTCCTTGATTTTTAATCCTTTCAGAATGACAGTGTCTGATTAGATATTTTATTGTTCCCCTCCCATCAGAATATGTGGGCTTTGGGGCAAATGGTGTTAAATATTCCTTGCTATTGAAAAAAAAACATGTTCTTGGTAATATTTCGCTAGCATATTGCTAGAAAGAAGGGATTAAAAAATGGCTAAAAGAGTTTTGCTATGTATAATGGACGGTTGGGGAATCTCAAAAGGTTCTGAAAAATATGATGCGACTAAGCTTGCACATCCTGTTCATGTTATGGAATTAGAAAAAGATGACCCATTTATGCACTTGAGAGCAGATGGAGAGTTTGTTGGACTTCCTGCAGGACAAATGGGTAATTCTGAAGTTGGACACCTAAATTTGGGTGCCGGAAGAATTGTTTATCAAGATTTGTCTAAGATTAATAATGCAATCAAAGATGGTTCATTTTTCAAAAATGAAAGATTTTTGGCGGCTATGGAACATGCTAAGAAAAACAATTCTGCACTACATATTTACGGACTTGTTTCAACCGGTGGTGTTCACTCATCATTAAATCACTTGTTAGCATTAATTAAAATGGCTGCAGAAAACGGTTTAGAAAAAGTTTATGTACACGCATTTTTGGATGGTCGTGACACTCCACCTCAAAGTGCTTGTGAATTTTTGCAAGTTGTAGAAGATGAACTTAAAAAATACAATCTTCCTCCTGTTGCAACTATTATCGGTCGTTACTACATTATGGATAGAGACAACCGTTGGGATAGAGTTGAAAAAGGTTATAACGCTTTATTATTTGGAGAAGGTGAACACGCATCATCTGCTATTGAAGGTGTTAAACAATCTTATGCAAAAGGTGAAAATGATGAATTTGTATTGCCTACAGTAATTGGTGGTGAAGAATCAAGAATTCATGACAATGATTCTATTATATTTATCAACTACCGTCCTGATAGAGCTAGAGAAATCACTAAAGCTATTAACTTCACTGATTTTGACGGTTTTAACAGAAAGAAAGTTCTTAAAAATATCTTGTACACAACAATGACAAGTTATGAAGCTACTTTTACATACCCTGTTGCATTCCCTAAAGAAAAATTAGTGAATATTTTGGGTGATGTTTTGGAAGCAAATGGTATTCACCAATTCAGAACTGCTGAAACCGAAAAATATGCTCACATAACATTCTTCTTTAATGGTGGTATTGATCAGCCTCAACCTCACGAAACAAGAGTTCTTGTTCCATCTCCAAAAGTTGCAACTTATGATATGCAACCGGAAATGAGTGCTGCAGAAGTTTGTGAAAATGTTTTGGGTGCAGTTAAAAATCCTGAATATCAATTCGTTTTAGTAAACTTTGCAAATCCTGATATGGTAGGTCATACAGGCGTTATTGATGCTGCTACAAAAGCATGCCACGTTGTAGATGAATGTGTTGGTAAAATTGCTGATGCTTGTAAAGAAAATGACGTAGTTATGTTGTTGACAGCAGATCATGGTAATGCTGAAGTTATGTATGATGAGGCTACACATGCTCCTGAAACAGCTCACACAACGAATGAAGTTCCATTTGTTGTTGTCAATGCTCCTCAGGGTATTGAATTGAGAGACTCAGGTGCATTGTGCGATGTTGCTCCTACAATTTTGAAATTGTTGGGAATTAAACAACCTGCAGAAATGACAGGCAAATCATTAATTAAGTAAGAAAATAAAATTCAAGGAAATAGGGAAATAAGTTCAAAGTATAATATTGTGAACTTATTCCCTTTAATCCTTATTTTCTATCCACTTTTGAAGTAAAGGAAAAATATGAGTAATAAGATTGAAGATTTAGATATTGATTTTTCGTTTAAAAAGAATAATGTAGATGAATTGTTTTTCAATTTGAGCGAAAACCCTGAAAATTTTAAAAACAAAGATTTTCGCTATACATTGAGTATGGTTTATCAAATTATTGAAGATGAGTTCGCTGGAGTCTTTTTGAGTCCAAATGCTCCTACTCGTAATACTAATTTCTATTTGATAAATCGCCCAACAAAAAGTATTCATGGTCAAAATCTGTCTTTCTTTGTTACTCCGACAAATAATTTTCAATATTATTTAAAATCTAAAGGTTCATTGTTCCGTTTTAAATCCGAAGTTTATAAAGACCAAGTAGGTTATTTTATGGCTTGGGATTTGGTAATGGATTATTTTGGCGGATTTGGCAATGTTGTTGACATTGCGGATTTGACACCAACATTCATCTATTTGAACAAGTTGACATATTTTGTAATGAAGTTGATTGAAAAATTATATTTCATTCCAACGGTAAAACGTTATAATCAGATGTTCCGTATTGTTTATGAACCGATTATTAATAATCAAAAAATGGCTAGAATTGTGAACATGTTTGAAGAATGTATGCCTGAAGATTTGTTCATTGAAGGTGAAAAGCCGAAAGATTTTGTTTACGAATTTATTTATACTTATTTGAACTATGTTATTTACAAGTTCTTGGGTATCAAGATGTACAGATTTAAAGATGTTAAATCCGGTACATATTTATTAAAAGACTTGGAGCAAAGGGCTGTTCTAAAAGGTAAAGATATTGCGGAAAGCTTTGCTCAATGGTTTGATGAACTTTATTTGGGTAAATATGATGTTATCCCATTTTTCAAGATTGAAAAAGTTGAAGATGAACTGTTTAGATTAAAAGTTCATATTAAAAATCGCAAAACTAATGAAAGTGTTTTGATTGACAAACTTTATACCGAAGAAGAAGTTTTTGGGGCGAAAGCATCTGACATTTCGAGAATCGTAGAAAAACAATTGAACTATGTGTTGCGTTATATGCCGGAACTTGAGCAGGTATTTGAAGATGAAGACAAGTTATATCTTGATTTGAATTTGAATGAAGTGTACAAAATTATTACTCAAACTGCATATTATCTTCAAAAGGCTCAAATTGAGGTTATATTGCCAGAAGAGTTGAACAATATTATTATTCCTCGTGCATCTATCAATGCAAAGGTTAAAGAATCAAGAGCTGATGATTTGGCTGATTTGATTAATAATAATGTTCCGTCTTCAAAAATTTCTTTGGATGACATTTTGGAATTTTCTTACGAAATTTCAATTGGTAATGAGAAAATTTCTATTGAAGAGTACAAAAAATTACTTGAAAATAATAATGGCTTAATCAAATATAAGAATAAATACGTTTTGATTGACCAAGAAGAAAGCAAAAAGATTTTTGAACAAATTGCTAAATCTAATCTTAAATCAATGTCAAGAATGGAACTTATCCATGCCTCATTGTCAGGTCAACTTGACCAATATGATTTTGATTATGATGCAGCATTTGCAAGGGTTCTTGCTGACTTTACAAAGCCTGTAGAAATGACTGTTCCAAAAACATTGAAGGGCGAATTGAGACCATATCAGGAAATTGGTTTGAAATGGTTGTGGACAAATGTTTCAAAAGGTTTTGGTGCCTGTATGGCAGATGATATGGGGTTAGGTAAAACTATTCAGGTTATCAGTTTGATTTTGAAAATGAAAGAAGAAAATAAACTCAAAAAGCCTGTCCTTGTAATTTGTCCAACCACGTTGATGGGTAACTGGATGAAAGAGTTACAGTTGTTCGCACCAAATCTTGATGCCGTTATTTATCACGGACCGGATAGACAACTTGATGTTAATCATGATGTAATTTTGACAACTTATGCAATTATGAGAATTGATGTTGAAGAGCTTAAAAAACACGCGTGGAGCATGATTATTGTAGATGAAGCTCAAAATATCAAAAACCCTGATACAGCTCAAACTCTTGCTATCAAGATGTTGAAGGCAGATGTCAAAGTTGCTATGACCGGTACTCCTGTAGAAAACAGATTGACAGAACTTTGGAGTATTTTTGACTTTATTAATAAAGGGTACTTGGGGTCACTTCGTGAATTCCAAAAAAGTTATGCAATTCCTATTGAACGTTTTAAAGAGCATTCAAGGGCTAACAAGTTGAGAATGTCTATTTCTCCATTCGTATTGAGACGTTTGAAAACTGATAAGCATGTAATTTCTGATTTGCCGGAAAAGATGGTTCTAAACGAATACTGCTACTTGTCAAAGGTTCAGGCTGTTCTTTACGAAAAAACATTAAACGAAATGATGACAAAAATCAGTGGTTTTACAGGTGTAAACAGACGTGGCAATATTTTCAAACTTATTACTGCGCTTAAACAAATTTGTAACCACCCATATCAGTTCTTGAAATCAGGTGAAATGGGCAGAGAATTGTCAGGCAAGATGGAAAAATGTATCGACCTTGTTCAAAGTATTATTGATAACGGTGAAAAGACTCTTATCTTCACTCAATATAAAGAGATGGGCGACATTTTGTGCAAAGTTATTAATCAAGAATGTGGCACTGATCCATTGTTCTTCCATGGTAGCTTGACCGTACCTCAAAGGGAAGAGTTGATTGAAAGATTCCAAACTGATCCGGAGGCAAAAGTTATGATTCTGTCATTGAAAGCCGGTGGTACAGGTTTGAACTTGACAAGTGCAACAAATGTTATCCACTATGATTTGTGGTGGAATCCAGCGGTAGAAGACCAAGCAACAGATAGAACTTATCGTATTGGTCAAGACAAAAATGTAATGGTTCACAGAATGATAACACTTGGCACTTTTGAAGAAAAGATTGATGAAATGTTGAAGTCAAAGAAAGAACTTGCAGATTTGGCTGTATACGAAGGTGAAAAGATTATTACAGAACTTTCAGACGAGGAAATCTACGAAATCTTTACTTTGTCAGCGTAAGTGGCAGTTTATTTTAGGTCAGAAGTAATAGAGTAGGTCGGCATAGCAATGCCGACCGTTATTTTTGATGACTACACAGTCAAATTCAAAATATTTTCAACAGGTACATTGAGCGAATTTGCAAGGTCTACAATTTTGCGTACGGTGAGGTTTTGCTCTCCACGCTCAACTTTGCCGATATAATTTGTATGAACATTGGCAAGTTCGGCGAATTTTTCCTGAGAAAGACTTCTTTTTGTTCTTTCTACGCGGAAATTCAGTCCAATCTTTTTTAGTACCTCTGTGTAATTTGACATAGTCAAATCTTATACACTTAGTTATATCTTTATTTCGCTTGACCTCCTGCCATCCAGTCCTCTGCAACCGCCCAATCCTTAATTTTTCATTAAGATTTCACCAATATATTATGTTTATGTTACACTTTAAGCAATGATAGACTTGGAGAGGTACTAATTAATGTTAAAATATTTATTAAAGTTATTGGGAGACCCTAACGAAAAAAAAGTTAAGGCAATGATGGGTATAGTTGAACATATCAACGCGTTAGAACCTGAATTTGCAAAACTTACTGATGATGAGTTGAAGGCTAAAACTCAGGAATTTAAAGATATTTTGGCAAAACGCCCTACTTCAAAGAATTTTAAAGAAGATTTGAAACTTGAAAAAGAAGCCCTTGATAAAATCCTGCCGGAAGCATTTGCAACTGTTCGTGAGGCTGGTAAAAGGGTTTTGAATATGCGCCATTTTGACGTTCAGTTGATTGGCGGTTATTTCTTGCATAACGGTCATATTGCAGAGATGAGAACAGGTGAAGGTAAAACTCTTGTTGCAACTTTACCAGCATACTTAAATGCCCTAACAGGTAAAGGTGTTCACGTTGTTACTGTAAACGATTATTTGGCAAAACGTGATAGTGAATGGATGGGCAAAATCTATAGATTTTTAGGTCTAACAGTAGGTGTTGTTCTTTCAAGTGGTGAAGGTGCAAGAGATTTTGAATTGAAACGTAATGCATATCAGTGTGATATTACTTACGGTACAAACAATGAATTTGGTTTTGACTATTTAAGAGATAATATGGCAGGCAGTGAAGAAATGCTTGTACAACGACCATTTAATTACGCAATTATAGATGAAGTCGATAGTATTTTGATTGATGAGGCAAGAACTCCGTTGATTATCAGTGGTAGGTTAGCTCAATCAGCAGAAACTTATCAATTAATGGCAAAAATTGCACCGCAGTTGACCAAGGAAGTTGATTATACAGTTGATGAAAAAAATAAAAACGTAATTTTGACAGAAGAAGGTATTGACCACGCGCAAGAACTTATCGGAATTAATGATTTGTTTGATATTCATACTCAGTACGCTCACCATTTGTTGCAAGCTTTGAAAGCTAAAGAATTGTTTGTTAAAGATACTGATTATGTTGTTAAAAATGGCGAAGTAATGATTGTCGATGAGTTTACAGGTCGTTTGATGGAAGGCAGACGCTGGTCTGATGGTTTACACCAAGCTGTTGAGGCTAAAGAAGGGGTTGAAATTCAAGATGAAACTCAAACTTTGGCAAGCATAACTTTCCAAAATTTATTCAGATTATATCCTAAACTTTCAGGTATGACAGGTACTGCAATGACTGAAGAGGCTGAATTTGGTAAAATTTATAACTTGGAAGTTACTACAATTCCTACAAACAAACCTGATATTAGGATTAACTACCCTGATGTTATTTATAAATCAGAGGTTCAGAAATTTTTGGCGGTTGTTGATGATATTATCGCTCAACACAAAATCGGTAGACCTGTTTTGGTTGGTACAATCAGTATTGAAAAATCTGAGTACGTTTCAGAATTGTTGAGACAAAGAGGTATCAAACACAATGTTTTGAATGCAAAACATCATGAAAAAGAGGCACACATTATTGCTCAGGCAGGTCGTTTGGGCGCTGTTACGATTGCAACAAATATGGCTGGTCGTGGTACAGATATTTTGCTTGGTGGTAATGCTGAGTACTTGGCTAAAGCTGAACTTGAAGATCAGGGTATTGATGAAACTAATCCTGATTATGAAAGATTGAAAGAAGAGGCTTTGATAAGGGCTAGAGGTATTACAGAATATGAGCATGACAAAGTTGTTGCTGTTGGTGGTTTGCACGTAATTGGTACTGAACGTCATGAGTCACGTCGTATTGATAACCAGTTGAGAGGTCGTGCTGCTCGTCAGGGGGACCCTGGGTCGACAAGATTTTTCTTGTCACTTGAAGATAATTTGATGAGAATATTTGGCGGTGAAAAAATTACTCAATTAATGACTGCGTTGAATGTTCCTGAAAATATGGCAATTGACCATCCGCTTATTACAAAACGTATTGAATCAGCTCAGAAAAAAGTTGAAACTTTCCACTTTGATATGAGAAAATCTGTTCTTGAATATGATGATGTTATGAATATTCAACGTGAAAAATTCTATAGACAAAGACGTCGTGTTCTTCATGGCAAAGGTTTGCAAGATGATATTTATTACATGATGGAACGTGAAGTTGATAGGCTGATGAGAAGTTATATTTCACCTGAGCAAAAGATTGAAGAATACGTTTATGAAGATTTGCAAACGATGATTAAAGAGCTACATTCAACAGTTCCGCAACTTTCATCATTTGAAGTTTCGGATATTCAAAATATGCGTTTTGAACCTATGTTCAACAAAATTAAGGATTACGTTGTTGAGGCATATAAAACCCATGAAATTGAAATTATCAATTTTTATAACCAAGTTGTTCAACAGTATGGTGCAAATTATGAACTTCAAGAGCCGTTCTCTGAAAATAATATCGTAAGGCAATTGGAAAAAGACGTTTTACTTAAAGTTGTAGATAACAAATGGATTGACCACTTGCATAATATTGATATGCTAAGAGATGGTATCGGACTTCGTGCTTATGGTCAAAAAGATCCATTGATTGAGTATAAAAAAGAGGCTTACGATTTATTTAATAAAATGATGTACGAAATTCAAAGTGATACGGTTAAGCACCTGTTTAGAACTCGATTTGGTGTTCAAGTAGTAAATTCTGCTCCACCAGTTGAAGGCGAGGACAATGGAGAGATTGCTTAATTCGAAAAAAATATATTCAAAGGGCGCGTGGAATACGCGCTCTTTTTTGTAATGTACATGGAGTATATAAATAAGGTAGGGTGGGCTCACTAGCCCACCTGTAAAATTATTAATATCGAAAAACAAAAGAAAAATTTGTACGAGGGTTAGGGAGAGGTTTTTTATAAAAGCTTCCTCGCCCCTTGTGGGAGAGGAGTGAGGAGAGGGGGGCAAAGACTTACAAATATATTCTTGCATTGTTCAAACCCTCACTCGAAATTGTAGTTTTTCGAGTACCTCTCAAATACAATTTCGGTATCTCCCATCCGGAGAGACAAACAAATAAGTCAATGTCACCCTGAACAGCAGGTGAGACGAAGTGGAGTCGCGTTTTATGTATCAATAATGATTTTCCTAACTGTCACCCTGAACTTGATTCAGGGTCTATCCATTTGATTGGAATGTAATTCACAAAGGTCAATTTTCAAAACCAGCATTGATAGATTCTGAATAAGATAAAAGCTACGTCGCTACGCAACTTGAATTTTAATCCTTTCAGAATGTCGTTGATATAAGGGCTCAATTTGATTCAATTAATACTGTACATTTGTCAAAACATTAAAAATAACTCAAATGTAACAAAATATTAAATCGAATTTAAAATCGCTGAAACTCAACTATAATGCTCTTTATGAT
>ERZ1034739.285-NODE-285-length-14574-cov-18.590399_pt1 | contig 14574 bp, 24 predicted proteins | sample MGYA00520636_ERZ1034739 | MGnify/ENA primary metagenome ERZ1034739 (study PRJEB33766, sample SAMN09781703) | gut metagenome | biome: gut microbiome | host: Homo sapiens | place: Madagascar | study: EMG produced TPA metagenomics assembly of the PRJNA485056 data... | reverse complement strand
TAGGTTCGTATAGGTTCGTATAGGTTCGTATAGGTTCGTATAGGTTCGTATAGGTGCGTATAGGTTCGTATAGGTGCGTATCATTATATTATAATAAGGTGTATCTTTGAATAGCAAGTGTTATGTTTGAATCTTTTTGGAGATGCTTCTTTGAATGATGCGCCATTAGATATCCACAATTTGCGGAAACCCCGTTTCCTCGCTTCCAACGGGTTATTTTCTGTTTGGCTTGTAGTTTATAGTCCGAGCAAAGAAAACCCCTTAGGCGTGAAATCCTAGGTAAATAACTAGATGCACATAAAGAAACGAAGGTAATAGGATTTAATAGTACTATTAGCGAAATAATAGCTTATATATTAAAAATTATTAATGAACTAATAATATCTATTAATTTTCTTGGTGGTTTTAATAATTCGCCGTATATTTGCACCCGAAAAGTTATTAATTAATTATTAAAAAGTATAACAAGAATGGTAAAAGAAGCACTAACTTTACACGAAGCCGCCGAGTTTCTTGGCTGGAAGGAGCAAAGTTTAAGAAATGCGATGTGTAGAAAGGTGATACCTTACTACAAATCAAAAACAGGGCGCACGTATTTCAATCGTGACGAACTGAAAGAATTTGTGTTTGCGGTACGTGTTCCTACACTCGCAGAAGAACAGAGCAAGGCAGAGGTGCGAAGCCTTCAGTAATTCGCACAAGTAGATAATTTTTGTTTAACGTAAAAAAGGAGATTACAGAATGAGCAAAGAAGAGTTTTCAAAGTTGATGCCAACGCCACACAGAAGATACGAACGTATGGACAATATTTCGTGCCCTTATCTGACACAACACGAAGTGGAACATACGGTAGTGGTAAATCCTTCAGATGAATATTTGTGTATTGATGGAAATTTAGTTTCAATACTCGCACAACTGACAGGAGAACAGCTAAAAAGCATTTTCCAAGCCTTGAATAAATGTGGAATGCTTGATATAGGCACAGAAGCCGAGAACGCTAAAGACCCAATGGTTGAGGCTATGTTGAATGTTATAGACAATAAAGGAATACAAAAGGGTCGATATATTATAGATTACGTAGGACAACATATATAAAAGCATTTGCGTATGAAAATATCTGAAATGAAATATATAAAGCCGTTTGAGGAATTCGACAAAGACGGCAACCGACAGGGCTTGGTTGTAACAAGTCGTTTTGCGTATTTTATGCGCATTATGACACCGAAGCAGTTAAGAACCGTTTCACGAGCTTGCTTCCTTTTTATGAAAGGAGAAGATATACCAGAAATGCCACAACTTGAAAGTTTCGTGTTTCTTGATATTCTTATGGATAGCGGTTACGTGGAATTAGATAAAATTTGAGCCTATGGCAAAGAAAGAAAAAAATATCGAAGATTTTCCTTTGGAACTCGAAAAAGAGGACTATAATATGCTGGAGCAAATGGAAGATGTTCCATTTGCAAAACTTATGAGGGCTTGGTGGGAGTTTTTCAGAGGTAATGAATACGAGAAATATTTATCACCCGACAATCAATTTCAATTTGAATATTTGACTTTCAGAACAAATAAGCGAAGAAATGAACGTTATGAGAAAGTTAAGAAACAAAGCGATGATGGGAAAAAAGCCATAATGCTTAGGTGGGAGAATGAAAAAAAGAAGAAGCAGAAGAAGCAGACCGAAGAGGGTGCAATTTTTGCCGATGCTGAGAACGTAGAAAAATATCCGTTTGAGGATTTTTATGAAGCCTTTGGCAACAAGAAAAAGCCAAAAGAAGCAAGAAAAGCGTGGAGTAAACTCAAAGAAGAGGAGAAAGCACTTGCGATGGAAAAGGTTTCGCAATATGTCTCATATATACGATATAGAGCAAAGAAAGAAAATTGGGCAACCAAAACGGAATACCAAATGCTCCCTTCTTCTTATCTTAACGGAAAGTGTTGGGAAGGTGAATATGAAACACCAAGTATTGACAATCAAACCGCAAGCAATTATGAAAGTAACAACAGGCAACAAGACGGAAGAACTCAGCAGCAAATCAATATTGAGCGGAATGCGCAAGCAGTCGCAAGAATGTTTAGCGAAATCCAGCCAATGCAATCAGACGGGGGCGATAATTAAACGCTCCCAATACTCAGCACAACAGGAGGCAAACGTTAAAGCCTTCTTGAAGTACTATCCGAATGGTGGTGCGCTGATGGCGAACTTTACTATCTCAAAGTGGCACGATGCAACGTTGAGAGAGAGCACTTTGGTGAATGCTCCGTGTATTACCTTGTCGCAAGTTGATGAGGTGTACCAACAGAAGGGACTTTGCCGTACAATCGTAGGAATGAACTTTTCGGCACTATTTCAAATGGGTGGTGCAAAGGGAAATTTCAATGATGTATTGTTTTATGCTGCCGTGGATAGATTTATTGCAAAGCACGGCACACAATGCACAATGTACGACCTTATTTTGTATTGTGATGCCTACAGAGATACCTACAAGGATAAGTTTACGAGCAACGAAGATATTTCCGATTACTCGAAGCAGTTTCCTTTATATCTCAAACACAAGGCGGTGGTGCAAGAAAGCAACAAGCCGAAGCAGGAAGAGCCTCAGCAGAAGAAGGGAGAAAAGAAGTTGGTGGGTATCGAAGCACTTGAGGCTTATCTCATTACAGCCGCAAAGCGAGGCGATAACCTTCTCCAAGGTGGTTTGGTTTCGTTTGGAATCGTATCAAGAGAGCACGCAAGCGAGGTGATGAAGAAATACGCTCCCGAACCTTTCTAAAATGCGTGCAAGCAAATAACAAGCAAGTAGTAACACAATTAAAACAGAAAGAAGAAAATGAAGATTAAGAACGCAATGAACTCTGAAGAGTGTAAAGATATTCGCAAAGTCTTGGCACTCGCAAATGAACTCAAAAAGAATGCTGACAGATTAGCAGCATTTCACAACGCCCCGAGCGAGATGCAAAGTGTTTGCGTGAAACTCGCACAAGTGCAAACATTACTTTGCACGATGTTTGGCGCAAAGTTAGATGAAACTTTGCAGCTGGCGCAAGAATGCGAGGCAGAGGACGGACAGGAAATTACCTATCTTAGCCGCTCAAAGCCAACGCAGCCACAAGACGAAGAGACTACAGAAACAAGCAAATAAGTGGCTGAACGCTGAAATTTGCGCTCCAAGCGGTTTTCCCGATGTCGGATGATAAATCACACGTCCGAGAAGAGAAAACCCCGTGGAGAGGGTTTCCAAGGAAAATAACTCAAACACTGATGCAAGACAATGGAAAAAGAAACTCAAACAAAGATAATACTTGAACGCTTGCAAGACGGCGACAAGGTAACGGCTTTATCAGCTTTTAAGATGTGCGGCAGTTTGCGTCTTTCTTCAATCATTTTCAATCTGAGAGAAAGGCTTCTTAGCTTCAAAGGCTTTAGAGTACAACGGCACGGACGCTTCACCTTATCAGATAGAAGGCGATAATTTGATATGGAGCACTTTCCGAGGGTTTACAGAGCACGAAAAGGCGGTAACGCTTAATTGCTCACCTTTTGAAAAACAACCGCTCCAAGACGGGTATTTCGACTTTGCGATTACCTCGCCACCTTACTTTGACACAGAAAAGTATTTGGGCGGTGAACAGAGCCGAGAATCAAACGCAAGCTATGAGGCGTGGCGAGATAACTTTTATCGTGTTTTGATACACAAGGTTTTCCTTGCACTCAAAGAAAACGCTTATTTCTGTTTGCAAGTTGGTTCGCAGCGTTATCCGCTTCTTGAAGACGGAAAGAAGATAGCCACAGAGGTTGGTTTTACCTTTGTAGATGTGCGCTCCGCTGATATGAAGAATAACTTTAACAAGACAGAAGAACAGGACGGAGAGGTCGTTATTGTCTTGCATAAAGCGTAAATTACAGAACTTTAAAAAGAAAGGAGTTTGAAGATATGGCAAAGTTTCAGAAAGGACAATCAGGCAATCCGAAGGGAAGACCGAAGGGAAGTTTGAATAAGAAAACGAAGTATTTGCAAGAATGGGGAGCGGTATTTTGTGGCTCAGTTTCAAAGAGAATGCGAGACGATTTTTTTGCATTACCAATTGATAAGAGATACGATTTTTTTGCAAAGATTTATAGCCATATAACACCGAAGCAGACAGAAAGCAAAATCAAAGCAAATGTGGATTTGCACAATTTATCGGAGAAACAAATAGATGATATTATCTCCGAAATAACAAGTAATATAGACCCGGGAGGCGATGATGATGACAAGTAAGAAAATAAAGGCAACAAGACTAGATTATGAAAGCAAAGTCTTGCTTCTTACTATCTTGGCGCAAGGGTACATTACCGCAGAACAGAAACAGGCGTTTTCTTCTTTGCTAGAGGTTAAAACCACTTATGTAGGTTATGTTTCAAATACCGATGGCTTGAAGGAGATGCAAGAAATCTTTAAAGAGATAGGAGAAGACTTTGAAAGAAGAAGTTTCGATGGCTTCACAGAGCTTCCAAATCTCGATAGGGAAACAATAAACGAAGCATTAAACAGAAATTAGTGTTATGGGTGAAAAGATAGAATCAAGAAACAAGCGGCTAGAGCCGCACAAACTAGCAAGACCGCCACCAGATGGCAGTTTGATAGATAGTAATAAATTAATAGACGTAATAAGTATTTAATGCCGAGGCTCGGCTGCTTCTTCTTTGAAAAGAGTAGGAGGCAGAGCCGAGCACTCGGCAACCAAAAAGTTTTAGTAAGATGTCGCAGATAGTAACAAAGAATATAAATGGCGTGGACGTTTCTTTCAAGGTTTCAGACGATAAAAAGCAAGTTTGGATTTTGCTTGATGATAACTTTGCACTAGCAGAGGGATATATTTCTTTGCGTGCGATGATGGCTCATTATATTTGGTGCAAAAATGAAATGGCAAAAGCAGTTATAAAGACAGAAGCGGAGCAGTTTGCGCCAATAGACGAAAACGGGTTTTTCACGTTTGAAGTTGGCAGACAAAGCAAAGTATTATCTGAGATTTACAAAGAACTTAGAGGATGAAATTATAATCTGAAATATTATGGCAGCAGAACAGAAAGAAGAAACTGAAAAGCGTATCTTTGAACCTATTTTTATGGGTTATAATGAAAGCGCAAAGACGGAACTCATTTATAAGATAGAAAACACTTATAAAGAGGTTTTGGCTATCAAGGAAAAACTTGATGAGAAGGGAATTAAGGTAACAAAGGATATTATTTCCGACTGCCTTTCAATGGTAAGAGCAGAGGTTCCAATCGGTGATGGAATTATAGGTTGCAAGACCGTTTACCGCAATACAGAGCACTTGGACGAAGCCTTTGCAAGACAACTCGCAGAAGAAACAAACGGAGTGCAAGCAAAGTTAATCCGTGATAATATAGAAGAGCATTTCCGACTTGCGGCAATCGCCTTCAAAGATGATATTATCAATTTGAGAGAAAGATTTTGTGAAATTCACTTTGACCTGCAAAAGAGCAAGGAGTGGCTTATTATCTCAGAGGATGGCGAAATCTCACTACCCGAAGACTTGGAAGAGAGAGCAGCCAAGGAGAGCGGCTTTTGGATTAAGACAGAAGCACAAAACGAGGCATACGAGGCGCACAAGAACGCAGCAAAGGCACTCACGGAGTTTTTGAGCCACTTTCCAAAGAGCGCATACCCTAGCACGATGGCACAGATTGGAAACCTTTTCAAGGTTGGTGAAAATGGCGAGTTTGAGCCTTCATTTGTTGATTATTCATATTTCATTAATTAACTTAATTATAGGAGAATTTATTTATGGCAGATAAGACTTTTAGCGAAATGATGCACGAACAGATGGCAGCAGAACAGGCGAAGAGAGCACAGGAGCGAGAGCAACAGAGAAACGAGTTTTTGAACGGCTTGCGCTCAGAGCTTGAAGGCTATCAAACAAAGGCACTGGAGACCGCCAAGACAAGAGAGCTTGGAAACCTCAGAAACAAGTTGAATAGCGGCTCACTCGATGAAGAGCAGAAGGCAGAGGTACAGGAGAAGATACTTAACCCTTCTTTGATTACGGTAACGGCTACAGAAACCGATTATGGAACGGACTATCCAAGAGTTAAGGAATTGCTTGATATGATAGCTAATCCCGAGAAGGCGAAGCAGCAGCAGGAGCAAGCCGACTTTATCGCAATGATGCAAGGATTTTCCGAGCGAAACGGCAACGGCAACAATTAACGTGAATATGCGTTTTTTCGCTTCCACGAGGTTTTAATCAGAGGGCGCAAGGAAATGCACTCGCAAAGTATTTGCGCCCCTTAGAACAAAGAAAAATGAGTTATTAAGTAAATTCTAAAAAACGCAGATTATGGCAAAAGCAAGCGGAACGACAAGAAAAAAAACGCTCCCACACAAAGATGGAGAGGTATTTTCAGAAGGGCAAAAGATAGCGTTACAAAATTACGTTGAAAAAGGTAACGCTAACTATTTTGCACGCAACGGCGAAACAACAGACGATATAAAGAACTTGGATAGCTTGATGAAAGCAACAAACAAGGCTATGACGGTTTTTCGTGGTGTTGATATAGATGAGGATGAGGACCGGGGAAAAGCCATGCTAAATGCAAAAAGCGGAGATATTCTTTCAGATAAAGGCTATCTTTCCACTTCAATCTCTAAAGAGAGTGCCGAACAGAATGTTAGTGAATCATACAAAGCGGCAGTGTTCCAGATAGATGTACCGAAGGGCGCAAAGATGATAAACGTAAACAATGCTTTTAAATCAGTACTTAACAAAAAGAACGTACATAGCGCAGAAAAGGAATATCTATTACACAGAAACACACGTTTGAAGGTGATAAATACGACAACAAAGAACGGTACGAAGTATATTCGTGCTAAATTATTAAATAAATAGAATCAATATGGTACAGGGATTTATTGTGTTAAAGATGAAGTACAAAGGTACTGAAATCATTTTCAGAAGATGGTTCGAAGATGGCAAAGAAGAAATCCAAGTGGACGATAACTTTGCTCGTTTGATGGGTTTCCCTTCAAAGGAAGAACTCATTAAAGAAATGCTTAAAGACACCGAATTTAGCTACAATGATGGCGACACGATATGGGTTCTTTTTGATGATACCACACAGAACGTATCAGATATTTTGACTTTAACAATAGATAAAGCGGAGCACGTATGAAGAAAAAGATTATTTTCAGTTGGGTGAATGGTTTCTATGGTTTTTCTTTATTCTCAGATATGAAGGAAACAGACGTAGAAAAAGACGCAATCCTGACGCAAGAAGATGCAACGGCATTTGGTTACGAAAACGTTGAACAGCTTGCAAGGGCAATCGTAGGGGGTGACCCTAGAAACGTTTGGCGAGAAGGAAACCAAATTGATACGAGCGTTGAACTAGATGGTAACGACAAAAACGAAGTTATCAGACAGCTATTAAAAAGAAACGAAGTGTAACAATAAAAGTTATTTTAAAATAAGTTAGATATGGAAAATATCACGATTTTTGACGTAAAAGGCAATCCGATTTTAACGCATTCAGTTACGAAGGATGCAATATGGACTAGAGAGCTTATGAAGAGTAATTTTATAAGTTTATCTTTCAGACTTGCCGATAAGATTATTCTACCCGCTTTATCATATATAGTTTTTACATATAAGATAGATAAGGTAAGAGAGGTAACAAGAAAGTTTTATCTTATGAATGCGTATGAGCCAACGCAAGTGGACGAAATGTCTTGGAAATATACTCCCGAATTTCAGCACCCAGAAATGTTGTTATCAAGACTACCGTTTTTTATATTTGGAAGAAACTCAAATGGTGAAAAGGTAAAGAAATTCACATTTCCTTATTTAGGTACGTTTGTTGATATATCAAACGTTATAAAAACATTTCTCAATGATAATATGAAAGTGGAAGAATGTGGTTGGAATGTTATCTTTTTGGGAGTTTCCGATAAATCGGTAAAAATTTCATTTAGTAACAATGATTTTCGCTCCGCACTTGGTTTAATAGCTAAAGCTATTTCAAATAATTGTGAATGGCATATAGACTATGATAACGAAATCATATATTTTGGCAATATCTGTTTGGGTAACGAAGCAGAAAAAACTTATTATATGGAAGACGGTACTCCACTAGAAAGCGGTATGGGTTGTTTGTGTTCTTTGGACTATAAGCAGCCAAAAAGTAATTCGTTTTTGGACGATGAAACTTTTGAGAAAATAAATAATTTGAATAAGAAGTAAAATTATGGCAAAAATTGAACTGAAAATAAAAGGTTTAGATGCCTTGCAAAGAAGGTTGAACGAAAAGAAGCAACAGGTTACAAATACGCTTAATGTGGCGTTGATGCAACTTGCCGAAGAAGCGGTTACCTATTCAAAGAATAATAAGGAATACAAAGACCATACGGCAAACTTGAAGAACTCAATTTCCTTTGCCTTGTATTTTGATGGCGAAATTGTAACCTCAAAGATAGGCGATGAGTATAATTCCACGTACAAAGACGAGAAGGGAAGAACTCACGACAATCCGTATTCCAAGGATGAGGTTATGCAATTTCGAGAGAATGCGCTTTCAGAATATGCAAAGAAAGATGGTGTTATTGCACCACGTGGTTATTCTCTTATTATCGTAGCTGGTATGAACTATGGCAAGCACGTAGAGGATAAGGGCTACAATGTACTGCACCTTACGAAATACTACCTCAAAGATGAAATGAAGAAGATTTTTGAAGAGGTAAAGAAGATGATAAGCGAATAAATCCGCTTTCTGTAAATATCAGAAAAAAAACAGATGATAGGGTAGTATTTTCGTTTGCTGCCATAAACGAAGATACAGATATATAAGAAGACGAGCCACCAAGGATAATGAATATCCGAGGTGGCTTTTCTTTTGCAAGCAAATATTTGAAAATTATGTATTTACGTAAAAAGAAGAGGCTTGAAACGTGGTACTATTATTCGCACGTCCTCATGGCAAGCGAGAAACAACGCCCCTTCTTTTCGTTTGCAAAGGTACTCATTTTCTTTCAATCAGAAAACAGAAACAGAAACAATGTATAAACAGAATGAGAGCACGGCACGAAGCAGACGAAGAACGCTAGAGCGGTTTTTCCTTTGCTGGAGCGGTTTTCTCTTTTCAGATGATAAGTTATAAGGTTTTCTAGGGATAACCCGTTAGGCGTGAAATTCGCTAAAAATAACTATTTTCGGTTACTTTTATTCACGTTTTTTGCACACGGAAAGTGGCTAAATGTTATAAATATCAGATATATAAGAAGATACGAAAAAATAAATATTTAGGCGTGCCAAAATAATTCCCTAACTTTGAAATATTATAGTATATTATATAAAATGATAATTATTAGGATTTTAGGCTAGTTTTCTGACAGATACGAGAACGGCACAATATCATTTAATATAACTAAAATATAACCTTTTATTGCTCATAAATTGCACACGTTTCAAAAATAAGTTGTATCTTTGCACACGAAACAGAACATATAAAATAGAAGTTATGGCAAAAAAGAAGTTATTCAAGACGGCGAAAGACCTTATCAAAGGTTATGGACTGCCCGAACCTTCACAGAAAAGAGGGCGCAAGGCTGGCGCAAGTGATAACAGAAAGGTAACACTCAGAGCGAGAGAGTTACCGAGTGGTAACGTGCAATTATATCTTTATTCAAGTTATAAGGGCAAGGCTACACGTTTTTCAGTAGGTGTATTGAATCCCGAAGAAGACGAAGCCGCAAAGATGCGTAATACCGAAATCGTGCGCACGGCAGAAGCAGAGGCAGGAATCAGAAATGCCGATGCAATCAGACAAGGGCACGGCTTAGAGCCGAAGAAGAAGAGAAACGTCCTTCTTTCTGATTATATCGAGCACTTAATCAAAGCAAAGACTTTTTCAAAGCAGACAAACGTCTCCCTTGAAATGCTAGCTTACCACGTAGGCGAATACAGAACGGCACAGATTAAAATTGCCGTTATTGACAAGTCTTGGCTTGATGGCTTTATCTCGTATTTGCGACACGATGCAATTTCGAGAGTAACAACGAAGAAGCACAAGCAGATAACACAGAACACGCAGGCACGACTTTTTGAAATGCTTGATATAGTTTTGGCTAGAGCGGTGACAGATGGAATAATCGAGAAATCACCCGTAGGCGAGTTGAAGGGAACAGAAAAGCCGAAGTACAACAAAGAAGCTAGGGAGTACCTTTCAATCGAAGAGGTGGAAGCGTTGATTAATACACGATGCGCAAACGAGAATGTGAAAAGAGCGTTTTTGTTTTCAGTCTTCACGGGCTTGCGATGGAGCGATATTACAAGCCTTAGATGGAATGAAATGCGAGAGGATGACAACGGCAAGTATTTCGCCATAACAATGAAGAAGACGAAACAACAGATAAGGGCATACCTTTCTGAGGTCGGGGCTTCTTTCTTACCAGAGCGCAAGGGCGAAGCCGATGCACTCGTATTTGACGGAATGCCGAACAACACGAACACAAACAAGCATTTGAGAAGTTGGGCGAAGGATGCTGGCATAACTGATAAGTGGATTTGCTTCCACGTAGCAAGGCACACGTTTGCCACGATGATGCTTAACTCAGAAGTACCTTTGGAAATGGTTGCAAAGATGTTAGGACACGCAAGACTGGCAACGACCGAAATATATGCAAAGATACTCAACCGCTCAATAGCGGTGGCAACGTTGAAGCAGGATGAAATCTTTCTTAATGGAAAGAAGTAACTCGCAGAAAGAGAGAATGAAGTGAAACAATGAAGAACTAGAGGGAGCGAGCTGCCTAAATGGCTGAGATAAATATTTTGTAGTGTTATTACGCACACACAGAATGAAAAGAGAATATTTCAGAACACAAACACACCCTTAAAAGTTTGGCAACCGCTCCCTCATTTCTTCACCGCTTATGAAAGAAACACCTTGTATCCGTTTGGAGTTGGAACTCATTATATATCTTTATTTTGCTTGCTTAGAACGCTTTTTAAATGTTATCCTTGAACACAATCTTTATTACCTTGTAGAACTTAATACCTATCTTTCTTGACTTTTTAAAGCTAATAATTTAAAATCAATATGAATAATAAATCAAGTCTTATTTTCTAATAATTATTATATAGTAAAGTTACGAAATCGGAGAATCTTAAAGCGAGGGCGTTTTATGGGTACTATTATTCGCCATTATCCGTGCTAGTAGTAACACGACCGCCCACGCACAAGACCACACAAGGGTTTTTTTGTCCGAGTGCAAAGGTACGACTTTTCAGACGAAGAAGCAAGAAAAAACGAAGTACTGAGTAAACAGAAAGAAAAAAGGGAGCAATCTCGGAAAAAAGACCGCTCCCTATAAGCTATCACACCGTAGCGGATAACTTTCCGAACTTAATCGGCTTTTGCCCGGTGATGTTGCCGACAATAACACCAAAGGAACTGAGAAAAGGCGATGTGCGCACCAACGCCCTTATGATGCAAGCCAAATGTGCAACCAGTTGGCGAGCACTCGCACCTATATGTTTAAGGGGATGCGGTATTGCAATCTGATAGGCTTCTTTGAGTTTGCTCCGAATAATGCGAAACAGAACACACAAACAGAGGCTTTTTGGAAGCTGGCACAGAACCGCACGAAACGACAAAGGCACGTTTGCAATGTTACAGAGCACTAGCGAACACACGAGAGCCGCAGCGCAAAGCACCATTACCGAGTGCAAAGATACGGCAAAGTTTTGAGATAGCACCAAGTTTTATTGAAAAAGTTTCTAATTTTAGAGAAAACAGGCTATCAGAGTGCAAGAAACAAGCGAAAAGAGAGAATGAAGACACGAAAAGAGCGGGGACGTGGTTTTTCTTAGCTTGGAGGGTTTTTCTTTCCTCAGATGATAAATTGCACTACTTTGCGAGGATAACCCCTTAGAAACGAAATCCCGAGAAAATAACTATCTTTTTGCTCACCTTACAGATGAGGCGAGCACAAGCAGAACGAAGCAGAACACACGCACGAACACGCACACGAAGGAAGAAGACGAACACGCAAGCAGGCGCAAACGAAGAAGAGCCGAAGCACTTGCAACACGATGCGCACAAGGCTAGAGCACCCACAGAACGCAAAGAGGGACGAAGCGGTAACAAGCCGCCACGCCCTTCTTTAAACGCTGATAACTTTTGTAGTCCCTTTTCTGCTGATACCTAACTTTTCGCTTTTAACTCGCTTACGATGTCTTCCAACTCCTTCAATGAAGAAGCACAAAAGAACTCATTACCCGACTTAACAAGTGCCGTAAAATCCGTACCGCTCATTTCGTCCGCAAAGAAGTCCCAGACCTTGCAACCGATAACGCTTGCAATCTTTTCCAAATTCTTAGTAGTCACGGAATCACGGCTGAGAATTTGAGAGAAAGCACCTTTTGTTATTCCGAGGGCTTCCGCTACTTGAATCATGGTAAAACCACGTTTTTTAATTGTTGCTTTTATATCCATATTATATGTAATTTGAAGTTTATTATTTTCTAAACGCAAAAGTACAACAAAGTTTTGAAACTACCAAATGTTTTTGCGGAAAAGTTACGAAAAACCTATATTTTAGTTAAAGGAAGTTTAGGAATACATTTAATTTGTGAATTGGAGTTAAAAGTTTATGTTTTCCGAAACTTTTCCCGTTTTTTCTTTGGCTGGTTTAGGTTTTCGTGTTACTTTTGCAATCGAAAACAAGAAACAAGAAGTTTAACAATAAAAAGATATACGACAATGAAACAGAATTTAGAATATACAACAAAGCAGATAAACGCTAATTTCAGAATCAAAGTAAGTGGCGTTTTCAATGGCAAGAAAATCAACAAGTTAGTTGGTGTTGCTGGAGCACTCGCATTAATTGGAGTTGAAATGCTCAACAAGTTATTGAAGAGAGCGTTTTCTTCACTCGCTGATAAATGCGTTTGCAAGTTGAGAAGAGGTTTGCAATTTTCTTTTTATTGCAAGTAATACACAAGGAGTTAAGTAACGATTATTAAAGTAACAATTTAAAGTAATAAGACAATGAAACAGAACGTAAAAAACACTATCGAAGTAAGCAGTATTTCAGAAGTACAGATTTTAAACCTGATGAAGAACGTAGCCAATTTGGTTACTGAGTTGGAAATCAACTTTGGCGACCTCGAAGATGAGGACAGACGCAAGAAGGAGGTGGATATCGCTAGAGAGAGCTTGCACAACGCAATGAGAGCACTTGGAGTTATGCACGCATACGAAGTGGAGACCAACGCAAAGATAAAAGCAGATACAACAAAGGAGATAGAGAAGAACGCAAAGAAGTAAGACGATGCGAGGTGTAAATAATTAGATTTTAGGAGAACATTAAAAGCAAGTTATCTGAAACGAGATAGCTTGCTTTTTTCGTATTTGATACCGAGATATACCGAGCGGTATTAGTGGGGATATATTTGATACCGAGATATACCGAGCGGTATTAGTGGGGATAAAATTGCACCAAAACGATGATTTTCGTACCCACATATCCCCTATGTTATATGTTACTTGAATAAATTCAAGTTTAAAGAATATAATAAGAAACTAGCTTTTATTTCTTTTCGTTTCTGTAATACTCAAACTTTGATACGCTAGATAGAAGCAGGTAGAAATATTTGGTTTTTGCGTATTGTTTACGTACACAAATCGGCTTTCTTGCGTCTTGCGATAACTTATGTATCTTTTGAAAAATAACCGCTTGGTGCGCTTTTATTTGCGTTTTTAAGAAATTCGGTGAAAACATATAGGCAGTTTCTTTCACTCGCTGAGGCTTCACGATTTTAGATGTCGCTTTCCCGATATGTGGCACAACAGAAGAGAGCCGAGCGGAAATTTCCGTTGGGCGAATCGACTTTGCACGACCTAGATTTAATCTATCCCGAAGACAACGGGCGCAAGTTTGCGCTGGATGCCCGAATATAGGGCAATCCCACAGAAAGCACTATCTTTGAGTTATTACAGAGTGACAGATAACAAAGAAATCTTTCCATGCTTATTTGTGTACGCACACAATGGGTTTAAATGCTTCAAATGATAAACTATAAGGTTTAATGCAAAATAACCGATTAGAACGCAAGAAAACCGCTTTTCCGTCTTTCTCGCTTACTAGATGCAAAAGAAGTGTTTCAGACAGAGCCGCCCGACTTGATGCACAAGCGCACACGATGCATACGCATACGCACGCACGTGTATGCACTCAGACGCAACACAAGCAGACAGAGAAAAACTAGATAGGGGGAAATCCCCTTATGTACCCCGAAATCTCCGCTTTCCTTTCTGTAAGCCTTCCGAACTTGATGCAAAAGCAAGAACACGAAACAGACGATTTTTTGATTTTGAAAAAACGAAAAAGAACCAAAAAGGAAAAAAGAGAAAAAAATAAACTAACTAATAATTATTTAATATTAAAATTAAAGAAGAATATTATATATTATATTTATTTTAGTCGATATTGTGTATAAACGTCTGAAAATCAACACGATATAGGTTCGTATAGGTTCGTATAGGTTCGTATAGGTTCGTATAGGTTCGTATAG
>ERZ1034739.274-NODE-274-length-15459-cov-4.739418_pt1 | contig 15459 bp, 16 predicted proteins | sample MGYA00520636_ERZ1034739 | MGnify/ENA primary metagenome ERZ1034739 (study PRJEB33766, sample SAMN09781703) | gut metagenome | biome: gut microbiome | host: Homo sapiens | place: Madagascar | study: EMG produced TPA metagenomics assembly of the PRJNA485056 data set... | reverse complement strand
TTAGCACTCACTGCTTCCTGCTTAGCACTCACTGCTTCCTGCTTAGCACTTTCTGTGTCTTGCTTCAAGCTTTTTATATACTCAATAATCTTTTGAATATATGACTTTATCGCAGGAAAAAGAATTGAAGGTCGTACAATAAGTAGTTTTTCGTTCGTAGTTGCAATGATGTTTTCCGCATCTTTGCAACCAACAACATGGATAGTAAATTCCCCTTCGATAGCTGTACATTCAATAGGAATAAGGCACGTATTATTCACGATTGAAATCTTATATACATCTTCGCCTTGAATAAAAACGGCCCATTTATCCAATGTTTCCCAGTCGTTAGAGAAATCAAATACGCACTCTACAAAATTCTCTGAGCCGGAAATCATATAAGCTTCTGACGTGCGAATTAATCTCTGCCCATCAACCTCAAATTCTATCTGCATTGTTTTCACCTCAAATTTCTATCGTATAAGCAGAATTGGTATCTATACAAATAAATGTAACGCTACCTGTGCTAGTGACTGAACCGTCAATCGTTGCTGAATAACATTCGACAGTAAAGCCCTCGGTGGTTACGTCCTTTGCCTTGCACACAATGTTGTATGACGACGCGCTCAGTTCCATACTGCGCGGAGAGCATAGCACCACCGGAACGCTGCCCCAAGCATGCGCAAATTTGACTTTAGCGCCATTAGAAGCAGTGCCTATGAGTATTCGCCTTGCCGCCATATAAATGTTGCCCTGTGCGTCTTTATAACTCGCTCCCGCGGAGTTAAATTGTACAGCCCCACCCAATGTATCGGCAATGGTTAATCCTTCTTCATTAAGCAACGCTGCGCCGCCTGCAATAGCTCTTTTCCCGGTCAAGGTAATTGTACTGTTTTGCAGTTTTCTCGTTGTCACTGCCTCGTCTGCGATTTGTGGCTCTGTAACTGCATCGGGCTTGATGTTGTCAGTATCGACGAGCAAGTCTTTGACTTTCGCGTTTACTTCGTCGCTCCATTCACCTTCGCCAATAGTGTCGACAAAAGCATAACTTACAGAAATGCTGCCGTCCACAACGGAATAGGTATATTCATCGTTGACAGAATCGAAATATCCTTCCGTCTGCGTTCCGTCGGTTTTGGTGATAATGATATGCAGCTTATAGCCAGTACAACTCTGCGGCAGGCTTGCCATTTTAATAGTCACGCCGCCAATCACGCCAGCCACCACCGGGGCAGCAGGCTTCACTGGTTTAGCTTTATTGAATTGATGTGTCGCAGGCTGGCTATATTCACCGAAGATATTGCGGACGTACAGATATGCCGTGCCTGCCCTAGTACCGGGAGTCGCACGACTGTAAAGCTCTCTCGTCCTGCCCAAGCATTTGTTATCCCACACGCCGGGGTTTTGGTCTAAACGCAGCTCGAAGAAGTCTATGCGAGTGCTGTCGTCGTCCACTTTCCATTGCCACAGCGCCCCGGTGTTATCCCATGTTAATGCAAACTGAGTTGGAGTAGCAGGGATATAAGAAACACCAACGATTTTAATTATTGCTGTCGGTGCGTCGTCAATGTCGGACACAACACCTTTTGAGTTGACGGCTGCGACCTTAACGGTATAAGTCAGTCCTCTCTCTACATTTTGCAAAGTGTATTCGTTGCTCGCGCCCTCTGCTTCGCCGTCTTTCTGCCACTCACTGCTACCAGTCTTGTACCAGATTTCAGCTTTTGCGTAATCTTCTACACCAGCAACGCTCCACGCTACCTTAATATCGTTCAATCTGACATTATCAATAATTCTATTGACTTCCGAAAGTCTGATGCCAGATACTTGCGTAGGCGCTATGTTCATGGTTTTTAAAACAGCAATAATATCACCTATACATTCCTTTAGCTGCCTAACAAAAACCTTGCCGTCGCCCGAAACCGAGTTGGGTACATTCGTTTTCAACGTTGGCAACTTAGCGATTAAGTCATTGATGTTCATATCTCATCACCTACGCTTGTACGCCAAAAGCACTATTAACCATATCCATGAGCGATGTGCTGAGGGATTGGTCTTGCGCCACATTGAGTCTCTGCTGATTCAGCAAGAGCAGCACCGTAGCATTAACAATTACGTTATTGGTCAGCGCGTCGTCATATGGCATTTCTTCTCCGTCTGCACCTGTAATATTCGGCGGTTTGAAGAAGTACCGCAACGCCATTTTCCTCTTGCGGCTTTCAAGGAATTTAATGGTTTTGCCCGTAACTCTAATAGGCGAAATGCCGCAGAATTTGATATAGTCGTTTGGAACTAAATCGCCGTCTGCTACCTCAATATCCTTAACCGCCAGCGGGTTCTGGGCGGTAACAAAATATAAACCGATATAGTTAATCGCTTGGTTGATATAGCTGACAATATCGTCGTTGTCAAAATCACCAATCGCCTCTTTATCATTGATACGGTTGCGAATATCTTGAATCACTGTACTTACTAGCATTTGCGCCCTCCCTTCTATACCATAAACGGCATCTTGATACGAGCATGAGTATACCGTCTTGCAGGAACGATAGCTTCTACCGCCTGCTCGATAGCTTGCAACATACCGTCCTCTCCGTCCGTCAGTACAGAGAAAGCAAAGTTTCTGATGAGCTGTTCAAAGACTGCGGGCAGGTCAATCTCGTCCTTCTCTGTTTCAATTTCCTCGATTTTCTTGCGGTATGTAATGGTAAAATCTGGCACGCCGCTGTAAATCTTGTTTCCGACGATTTTATATTCATCAAACTTTGGGGTTTCGGTAGACGGCACTACTGCAAGTGGTCTGCCGCATTGCAAATCATTTAAGCCCACCAATGTTACAAAATCATACGGCAAAGTTGCGCCCTTCTGCATTTGCTCTGAGGTAAGATGATACTCCTTAACCTTCTCCAAAAAATCGCTATTACGCAAAGCATAAGATGCGTTTAAATATTCGATAACATCGTTTATAGCATTGATAATCTGATAATCACTATATTTAATCTCGTCAAAATCCATGGCTTTCAAACGGATTTTGCGAATCAGCTTGGAAACTTCTATGGCCATGTTGCTTCACCTATACTTTCAAAATATCATTCAGATTCACCAGAAGGGCGCTTGGCTCTGCTTCTGTAAAATACTTTCGTAGCCATTCGGAATCATTCTGCGTAAGATTGGTCTCCGAAGGAACAAACACATCGCGTCCAAAGATGTTGAACCACTCGCCGCCATATTGTCCGTCGGCTCCATTGTAAATACTTTCGCTACTGAACGTGGGATGATTTGGCTTTTTAAACTTATCGGTAAAATGCCCGTTGTCCCCTTGCCCTTCGCCAGCCTGCCAAGCGCCGCGCATATCGTAATCATAAGTATTTTGCTGTTCCTTCGGCAGAGTTTTAAGCCATAGCTGATACAGTTTCTCGTCTGGCTCTGACAGTTTAGTGTTATAACGGTCTGTAAAATCTGCCATTGCTGCTCACCTCAAAAATATTTCTTAGGAATCAACGGAGCATATTCTCTGTGAACCTCAAAGAACTTTTGAACATACTTCGTATACTCGCCGTTATCTCCGGCAGCCAAAGCTCTTTTAGCAGTAACAAGCCACGGGTCATAGTTCCACATTTCCGGTGGGATGTAGCCCATAACTCTGACTTCAAAACCATCTTTGCCTACCGCTCTGCCGCCGCCTTCGCGCTCAGTCATGCGGGCTACCTCGGCGGCTACGCTATGGTCAAATTTGTTGACAACGTGAATTTTCTTCTCGCCGTCGATATATACTTTTTGGTCTACTAGCATTGTTTCGCCCTCCGTATTTTAATTGGAGCTGGGTACAAGACTCGAACTTGCGTAAAGCGCTTACAAAGCGCCCATGTTACCATTACATCAACCCAGCATATTATGGAGCTGGCGACAGGAGTTGAACCTGCAACCTTAGCTTTACGAAAGCTCTGCACTGCCTGTTGTGCTACGCCAGCATATTAAATAACCGCCCCAAAATTGAGGCGGTTAAAGTGGTCGAAATCGACTAGGTTAAATCAGCGCTTGATACCGATGATTGCAGCGGAAGCCTTCGGAGCTGCGCATTTGAGGCCCAGCCAAGATTCCAGCATACGCTCATCGTAAGAACCTTTCTTCGGAATGGGTACGTCGTGGGTGTGTTCAAACCACTTGATGCCCCAATAGCCCATATCCATGCAGTAGATGCGGCTATCCGGCAGCATACGATGCGCTTCTGCGGTCAGTACGCCGTAGTCGGTTTGGATAACGTCGGCAACAAGATTCAGTTTGTTTTTCTTCGCCATATCGCGGTAAGAAGTAGCCTGTGCGATTACCAACTGGCTGAAAGCGCGTTTCTTGGCGGGGGACATGAACGCATGGGTAGGATTGCCGCCGCGGTTGTATGCCATTTCCATTACCGCATTGAGGTCATCCAAAGTGTAGTCGACAGTGCCGCCTAAATCCAGTACGTTGTTTTTGATGATTTTAGCGGAAGTGCCAGCAGCACTCGGTTTGACCTGTTCAGCGGCAATGTTCTCAACAGCACCCTTTTGGGTGTTGAAGATAGTGAATTTGGTTTTTGGAGTGGTTTCGTCGGTGCGGATGTAATAAATGGTCTTGGCGGACAAGCCGGTCGGCATGGTTTTGGCGGTGAAATACACGAAGTCACCAGTTTCCAAACCATGCGGTTTGGTGGTAGTGACAGAGCCGTCGGTGGTACCGACAGTTACATCCAGCTCTTGAGTAGCCATGAAGAACGGAACGCCGCCAGTTTTAGCCGGGGTAGTCTTGTTTTGTTCTGCATTGGTGGTCTCGTTATTTACGAGAGCATACTCAATATCAGCAGCGTGTTTGCGGGAGCACTGTTCCAACAGACGAGCCAACTCATCTTCGGGGCGGTAAACTTTGGCAACCTTGCGCTGTGCCTCAGTTACATAGTAGCTGTTTACAAAGCGTTGGCAGTTGTTTTCCAAGCCTTCCAGATGGCCGATTTCTTTGGAGGAGTAGTCCTCTTTTTCCAAGTGAGCGTTCTCACCGGGCGGTTGCAAACCTTCGGTTAACCAGCTAAATTTCAAAGTGGTTGCATCTTCCTCGGAGCCGAAGCGGTTGAGGAACAGAGTAACCTCAGGGTCAATGTTGGTAATTATGCTGCTCATGTCCTCAGCATGGCCAATCGCATCAGAGGTATGGGATTGGGAAGTGCTGTAGGAAAGAGAGCGTGTTACGTCATTAATTGCCATTAATTTTTCACCTCATTATTAAAAATTTTATTTAACAAAACCGCATAGCCTCGGGGGTAGCTTATTGGTTTCTGTTACGGATAAACTCGGCCAGCCATGCACGGCGGCCTCTTACATCAGATTTTGCCAGAGCACCGTAGTCTGGCACATATACGCTGTTAACATCTCTGCCGTCGCCAGCGCGTTCGACGGTCGGCGGGCGGTTGACGGCTTTCGGCGTTGCGCTCAAGCCGTTCTTCTGCATATAGAACATTTTGCGTGTATCTTCATAATAGTTGCGAAGAACCTCTGTCTGAGCTTCATTGATAGTGCCATTCTGCAAGGCCTGCAGCACAGGTACAATCACTTGCGCCTGTTTATAAGTCAAATCATTCACGCGAGTCAGCAACATACGGTCGATAGCATCGAAGTTTGGTTCCTTCGCACGCTGCTCTTCTGTAAACTGGTTGATGCCAGCATAGACAGCTTCCTGTCTCTGACGCTGCGCCTGTTCGTCTGCATATCGGTTCTGCATCTTAGCCATAAGGTCTTGACGATGCCATTCTTTAGCCAGCTTGTAGTTGATGAGCTTCGGGTCGTCATCATCCATAAGGTCAAGATTCTCAATATCTTCTTCGCTCAAGCCGGCATCCTGTCGAGCGCGCACATCAGCTTCTTTGTCGAGACCTGTCAGAAACTCTCTCATCTGCGCTTGGCGAGTTTCCGGATTCATCTGTGCTTCAATCTCAGCACGACGCGCCGTTTCCTGTTGAGCGATAGCTCTCTGCTGTGCATTATGTGCTTGAACAGCTTGATTGATTTTCCAATCAGCATATTGACGTTGGTATTCCTGCGGAACACGTTTCTCGTCAACATAGCCTGTCGCGATTGCGTTGGAAAATTCATCAAGAGTGTAAGCAGGAAGCTGCTGGTTGAACTGCTGGCCAATCTGCTGCGGAGCATCTGTCAGCTTCGGCTGATTTGCATCAGCGTCAAACGTGTTAGGTTCTTGGGAAGTTCCCTCGTTTTTGGGCGGTTCAGTCAACGGACTGGGCTTCAAATGTGTTTTCCCGTCCTCTCCCTTGACCAAAACATAGCCTTGAGTGCCTTCTGAGTTCTTTGCAGCGGCGATAATTTGCTGATTGCCGCTCTCGCGCTTTTGCGGCCCCTCTGAGCGATTTTCAGTGTTTACGCTAGTATTTGTATTAGTAGACGCATTTGAAACGCTCTGAGATGATTCTACGCTGTCAACATTTGGTTGACTTGTAGAAATTGTGTTTGTTTGTGGCGTGGAAGCAGAAAAATCGCTTCCAGCACCGCCAAATTCGTCAGCCATTGGTTTTACCTCCTAAAAAATTAGCCTTGGGTCTGTAATTGAACCAAGGCTTTCTCTTTCTGCTTGCCAGTGGCCACTGCGTGTTGCAACATTTCGACCAAGCAACAGACTGCTCTGTAGTCGCTTCGATGTCTTTCAATGTCTCCGTAGCTTAACGCCGCTTCAAGCATTTTTTCATCCGCTTCTTTTTTTAAGCGGAACGCATATTTATACACCGCCTCAGCATCTTCTCCGTCGACAATAAAGTCGCGGAGAATGTCGATGCGAGATTCGGCAGCTTTAATAACTTTAGAATTATTGCGTTTAATCATTATTGAGCACCTCATGTTCTGCGATTGCTCGCTCGGTTGTACTAATGCCAAGTTTATCTTTAAGATACTGGCGCTGCACGTCGGGCGGCAAATCTGTAAGATTGATATTGAGACGCGGAATGGAGTATTTTGCAATAGACAGTTGCAAGCTGTTCTGCAATGCTTCGGCTTGGGCCTGTGCCTGTGCCTGTGCTTGGGCCTGTGCCTGTGCCTGTGCTTCTTCGCTCTCGGGGTCGAGCAGATATTGAGAAACATCTCGTAAGCCCAATGCTTCCAGAAGTTTGCACACAAGGTTATACCAGCTCTTCGCGTTTGCAATACCGAAGTTTGCGAGCTGCGGATAAATCTGATTGAGTACCAGCATCAGATATTGAATCTGTGCCTCTCTTGTACCAGCGCCTTGTCCGACGTTGACAATCAAATCATAATCTACGTCCAAATCCTCTTTCTTAATAGAAAGCGTCTTGTTGGTCAGTCGAATCATCTGCTCATCTTCCAGATATTTTTGGTTTAGCAGGATGATGAACTTGTAAATCGGAATAAAAAATTTCTCTGCAATGCTTCGCGCCACCATTTTGTTGCGCTTTTCAGCCATACCAAGAATGGCAGTAATACCAGTTGCAGTATTGTTCAAAGAATTACTATCAAGGCCTTGGTTATATCTGGTGCTGCCGCTCTGACTTTCAACCTCCGTCTGAGCATAGTTGATTACGTCCATAGAGACGCTAGACAGTGGCAGCGACGGCGGGATGAATACAGATTCTGTTGGAGCGTTCCGCGTCGGGACTATTTCCTCACCGTTGAGCAGTGCATCAAGGTCTACCTTGCGTTCATCGACAAAAACGCGCGGAGCGTTGTTCTTTGCCACGTTGGTGATAATCTGACGCATAACAGCGGTCTTTAAGTCCTGCTGTTGTTCCAGCATATCAGTGAAAGAATCGCGGTTAAACACAGCGTTCGGGTCGTAGACCGCGCTACAAACAAAGAACGGCGGGAATCCGTAATCATTCTCTACGATGCGGATTGGCTGGTCGCCTACAGCATGAACGATGATGTTCTCGTAGATGCCGTCATTGTTCCAGTCCACCTGCATGTAAGCCTCGTAAAGCTCAACCTCTTTGGATGCCAAGTCGTTGTCTGTCGGACGTTTAGCCCTGTCAGCTCTGTCTCTGTCATTGACATAATCCAGAGTGGTCGGTTCGGTGTTGCCCGAGGTGTATTCCTTTAGCGCTTTGTCGATATTCTGATAAATGCCGTCTTTTTCACGCTGTTTTAAATAGCTGCCACGCACAACCTTGCGATGCGCAACAAACTTGCAATCCTGCAAATCGGGAGCATCCGGAGTGTAGCGCAGCTCTGATGTAGGGACATACTCTACAACAGGATGGTTGCTCTTGACTTTCACAAGGTCATAAGTGACTTTGGTGAGGTCTGGCGCGCCTTCAATATCCTCAAATTTCATATTCTCGATATTGCCGCCGCCAACGCCTTCCATGAGGCCAAGAATCTGCGTCATGTCGTTCAAGTCAAGCATGAACTGCATCTGCTTGCGTTCTTCTTCGCGTTTCCACCATACCTTCGCAATACAGAAGTTCTGACTTAACGCAAAGTTCAGCTCGGTCTGGCAGAAGTGATACCAGTCATTCTTTTTCTCAAGCTGATAACGTACAAGCTCCTGCACCTTGGAAGCAACCTCATCATCATCGACATTCACGCCCTTGACTGAGAGCGGCGCATCTGTGCCACAGAACGCTTCCATGAGGCCCGTCAGAATCCACTGACAAGAAGTCTTTACGTCCTTGGAAACCCAGTTGCTGGTCTCCGAAAGCCTCGGAAAACGCTTCTTGTAGTATTCCTCGTCGGCTTCATAAATGTCTCTGCGATGCAAAATTTTTGGCTCGATAATCTGCTTGTACTGCGAATCCGCAATATCACGGCAGCTCTCGAACGCTCGCATGATTTTGTCTTTCTGCGATTTTGTCAAAGTATCGAGCGATAAGGTTTTATCCTTCGCCTCGCTCTGCGCTTTGAGCATTTCCAGCGGGGATGGCGGTTGCTCTGTCACCGGCTGGCTTACGCCAGTCTGCGGCTGCTCAGGCAAGGTGCCACCTGTCATCATGTCGACTGCCCCTTGGTTTAGTCCAAACTGCGGGTTGGTCGCTTGCCATGCGCTTCGGTGGACTTCGCTGTTTGCAGCAGCAGCCAACTTATCGTTTAAGTCTGGCATGAATTATCACCGCCTTAACCAAAGAACTCTGTCAGCACGCAGTCGCCGCCGATAACATAAAAGTTTTGGCGTGCGGTCGGCAGCACCGGCAAAGTATAGGTTGTGCCAGCCTTAATCAGCAGACCTTCGCCAGCTTCTACACTCTTGTCGCCAAGATAAATGTCAGTCTCGCCAGCGCTGATTGCAATGCCGATGCGACCACCACGAATGTTGGTGAAAACATCGGTACTTGCGGCGGGAGTTGCGCTACTGGCGCTCAACTTTGTTGTTTTGATTTCCTTTACTGGACATAAAAGCATATGTTATTCCTCCATTATTCATACTTCATGCGCTCACGCATCATGTTGTAGAGCCACTCCTCACGCCTGCGGCGGTGATGATATTCATCCGCTGGGGCTTGTGTGCGGTAATCAAACGGCACACGCTGCGGAGCGTATGTGCTCAGCATTGTAGAAGGGATACCCATGCGCTTTGCATAACCGGTAGGCTGCGGATAGCCCTGTTCATCATAGATAACCTCGGGGTGATAATAAGGCCCGCCGACTGTCTCCGCATACACAGGAATCCCCCTGTTGCGGTATTCACTGTCATCGCTGTAATACTTTGAATACGTCGGGTCTTGAGGTACGTGTTGGTCATAGCTGAAACGCTCTCCAAGACGCGCTATATCCTTGTACTGCGGTGCCTGCCCGTAGGCTGCATATGCTGCATAATCCTCTGGCGCAAGTTCTGCACCAAAGGGTTCCCCAAACTCACCGCTCGCTCTGCTTTTTTCTTTAGCCATTCGTTCTTTCCTCACAATCTGCCGTATTTTCTTACCTGTCCCAGTTTCTTTGCCCGCTGGTACAGGTTTTTTCTTGCGAAAGATACAGGATAAGCAAAGGTCAGACACAATGCGTCAGCCATATCTGGCGAACGTCCCGTCTTTTCTTTGATGCTCTCCTTGGTTTCGAGTTTGATTCTGTTCATAGCATCAAACGTGTACTCTGGCATCGACGGCTCAGTGCGCAGGTTCGGGTCATACGGCAGCGAACCGCCCTGTTCAAGCCACTGTCGGCAGCCGTCCCACATTTCGGCACGTTTATTCATGTAACGTGTGTCCTCGATAGCCTTGCCGCCAAAGGGGACTTCTACAACTCCCTTGTAGCCAATCTGACGCAAGCGGTCGATAACACCCTCGCCACGGCCAGCATCAATAAACACAGTATCTGGCCCCCAATCGTCAATCTCTCTGGCGATAATTCCGGCAAAAGTCATGTTGTCAACTTCTTTGCAGACAATCGGCTCAAAAGTCATCAGACCTTGGCGCTTGAAGATTACGCAGCTATCGTCACCAAAACGCGCAACGTCCACGCCCATAACCTTGGGCATATCCTTGTAATCTTCTTCCTGCAAATCTCTTTCCATAGCCGCGTTGATAGAATCCAGTGAAATAAGGCGGTTGTAAGCGTTCGCAGCAAAGTCACAGTACAGCTCCTGCCGTATCTCCGTCTTTGTCATTTCACGCTTCATGTCCTCAAGTTCTTCCGGAGGAATAATACCTGTTTCATCTACCGTGTATAGGCAAGAGAACCAGTTGTTGTTTCTCTGAGCCTGCAAGTAAATGTCGTAGAACTGATTCTGCCCCTTGGGAGTACCAATAAAAACAGCCCAGCCGTGTCGGTCTGATAAGGCTGGTCGGATGACCTCGCCCCACAGCTCTTTACGTATCTGGGCATATTCGTCTATCACTACACCGTCCCAGTACGTACCACGAAGGCCGTCTGGTCGGTCAGCACCAATTATATAAATTCTCGCTCCACGAGCATCCTTATGATAGCTCGGGAACTCTACATACAACTCACTCTCATTGACCTTTCTGTCGGGAATCCCCGCAGTGTACCGCTTCAAGTAGTCCCATGCAATCATCTTTGCCTGTTTCAAGAACGGAGCAAGATATGCGTAGTTCGGTGAAGGGTACTTCGTCATCGTAAGAGCCTTCTTGATGAGGTGGTTGACACTGCCCACGCTCTTTCCGAAACGGCGGTGCGCTACAATTACCGCAAACCTGTACTGCTCAAGATTGGGATGCAGCACATCCCTCCAGAACGGTCTAGGTGTGTACGGAATTGTAATGACCTTGGCATCAGCAGCAACCGTCATCAGAGGTGCCTTCTACCGTCTCGGGTGCTGGGGGCAATACCCCCTCTTTCTCCACAGGCGACGCTTTAGTGTCAATTACGTCACCAGCGTTCTCAGCCCAGCCAAATACCAGAGGCTGACCATCGCCGCTCGTAAGCTGACGTGTGCTCTTTTCTTCCCACCCGGCATTGTTCTTCAAGGCAAACATAATGCCAGTAGGAGCCTTGGAATATACCAGCTTGCCCTCAAGATAGTCCTCAAGCCTCAGCTTTGCATCAGCCAAAATGGTGTTGTAGGCTTCGTCCCTCTTGTTCACATAGTCCAGCATCTGACCACGGCTCTGGAATCCCAAATATCTGGCAAGACCACTGTATGTTGGCGGCTTGCGCTCCTTAATCTTCATTTCCCCAGTCCTCGGGTCAATCACTTCCGGCAAGCAGTAGTCAAAATACTCTCTGACTTTGTTTGCCATGCTCTGAGGTGTGGGGTACATCGTTACAATGCTGCCACCAGCACCAAACAAATCACTCATAACCAATTCCTCCTTGTTGTCGTTGTTGTTGTGATTGTATTTCAAAAGCCTCGTACACACTATACGGAGGCTGATACAGTGCTAATCATACAAGGCTCTTAAAAGCGCATTAAAAAAGCACTGTAATTTCTTACAGTGCTAATAATAAACAGTGCTATGTAGGTACTGTGTAAGTCTAGGTACTTATTGTTTTACCCCTACCCCTATACCCTACCCCTTGTTTTGTAGGGAATTGTTAGAGTTGGAACTGATAGTGTTGATGTAAACGTAAAGTGTTAGTGTTAAACTCTTGTGTCTAGGTGTTTAATAATTAAGCTTTAGTTTTAACCTGACTAGATATGGGGTATTGGATAAAGGGCATCCGCGAATGGGTACTTAGTACTAGGAGGGTAGGGGGGCTGGTAGGGGATGTTTTTTATGTCCGATAATATATCTTATGTTAAATTATACCATTCTACCCCATTCTACCATTACACTTTTACCTCTTTTCTACCATTATAACCTATATGGTTACACTCTAACCATGGGTATGATAATCATACTCTACCATTCTTAACTATGTGGGATACAACTTATAAGGATATATAGAGGGATGATTGATGTATAATCAACCATCCCTCTTCTTACTTCACTATACATTCTAAATGTATGTAGCTATATCCCTGCTTCACCTTCACCATTATACCACGGTTCTTTACTACCTTATTTCGGTAATAAGCAAAAATTTTTCCGTATTTGGCTGGGTAGGTGAAAAAACACAGAAGTCGGAATATTCAGTATAATATAGACAAGGAAACGCCCCGAATCCTAGAAAGGGCAAGTCCCCGGTTCCCCGAATCCTAGAACGGGAATCCCGAACCTTGATAATTCCATAGCAAGGTCTTATCTTGACCTGAAACAAGATACTGATTTTTAGCGAAAATAATTTGTTAAGAGTCGGTCGCCACCTACACGCCACGGCCAGCCATTGCGAATGGGCGCATGAGTACCGTGGACGGGACGAAAGTGAAGTACCTGCGATAACACCGTCGTGATGACAGCATAGCGGAGAAAAGCAAGTAATTGAAATTAAGGGACGGGTACCGAAAAGCAATAAATATTTTTGCCGTGATAAAGTCAGAAGCATAAGCATAAAGCATTTTCCACCACCTTTTTGGCGGGTGGGAATGTATAAAGTATCGTCGCTCATGGTAAATTGAGTACGGCGTGAATATATATTCCCCCAGCTTTAAGCGCCCGACTTAATTATTTGAAAGTAGGTGTTTTTATGAAAAAGTGGACAAAATCCGACGAATATCGTTGGAAATGCGAGCAGGCAGATTTAGCGCAGGGCGTTTCTAAACGCCTTGACTCTAAGAAAGGTTATTACCGCGCTGAAAAGTCTAAAACGGAAAAACCTAAGACTGAAAAGTCTAACGGCGTCGTGCTGATTAAGAAATATTACAAAAGTAGTATTTCCACGGTGTTTGAACGCACCGAAAAAACGGGAACTGTAACCGACAGAGAGTTTTTCAAAGCTCTCTATGCATGAAAGATTGTCGGGCGCTTAAAGCTGGGCAACCAGCGCATTATGAAAAAAAGGTAGGTAAAAATTTATGGTAAAAAAGAAAAGGCTTAAGCTTAAAAACGGGCTTGTGTTAGAAACTCGCCTCAACAACGGCGGCGTGACACGTGCTTACTTTCTCAATGGTAAGCAACTTTGCAAGTTTGAGCAAATCAGTGTAGTGAAGCTGGCTGAAAAACTTCGCTTACCGCTTGAAAAGTTTGCGATTCACGTCGGGTTCGATTTGTCAAACCCGTACACGCTGACCAAGCTCGGATTGAATTAAGCGCTTACGCAGGACGTCACTTGTTGGCGTCTTGACATGGTGGCTTAATGTTACCTAACAAACATGAAAAGGCGGAATATGATTATGGAAATGAAAAATTATGCAAAATGTGCTAAATGCGGTGAAATCTGCTACCGTGATGACCTTGTAAGTGTTTACGTTGGCCCCGATTATGAAGATTGGTGTCCCGATTGCTGCGACAGCCACGCATTCGTTTGCGAACATTGCGGCGAACTGATAAGCAACGAACTCTGCAACTATATTGATGGTTGCAAAATTTGTATTGACTGCGTTATGTTATGCGATTGTTACCGAGTCTGCGACCGCTGTGGCGAAATCCACCATGAGGACAACATGTATTGCAGCGACCGCCTTGGCGGCTACATTTGCGACGATTGCCACACCGGCACAAGTGATTCACAGCCGCCACAGCAGGAGGATAATTTTCACGCCCGTGTACAAGCGTTACGTTCCCGTAACGAAAAGCAGGATGGCGATTGCATGGAAATTTTAACCATGCTCGCACTTCTTACCGTACTCTTCATAGCTACATTTTGATGCTATGGCAAGCGCCTAAACACAGCGTTAGGCGTTTGTAGAGTGCATCAAAATACACTCTGTTGCTATAAACGGCGGTATATAGCAACATTACCAACCGCCAACCGATTTATAAAAAGGGTGGAAATTAATTATGGAAAAGACAAAAAATTATGCTAAATGTGCTAACTGTGGCGAAGAACGCTCTATTGAAGAGCTGACTACCGGTATTGACGGCGAGCTTTATTGCGATAGCTGTTTCTCCGAATTGTTCGCAACCTGCGAGCATTGCGGTGAAATCTGCTACCGTGATGACCTCGTAAGCGTTTACGTTGGTCGCGGTTGGGAAGATTGGTGTCAAGATTGCTGTGACGATTCCGCATTCGTTTGCGAGTGCTGCGGCGATATGACTTCCAACGACTACCGCAACTACGTTGACAACGACGAAATCTGCGATGACTGCCTCAATAACAACAACGACTACGCAGCATGCGAACGCTGTGGTGAAACCCACTACGTAGACAATATGGAATACAGTGACCGTTTTGGCGGCTATGTTTGCGATGACTGCCGTAGCAATGCTACCGTCATTCACAACTACCACGGCGGTCCCAGACCGTTACTGTGGTTGTCTGATAACCCTGCCGACCGTTATAACCGCAAATATAAATTGTTTGTGGGTGTCGAATTGGAAATCGACAAGGGCGGCGAGAACGATGACAACGCCGAAGCAATCGTAGAGGCTGGCGGTCATACGCCTAATCAAGACATCACCTGCGAGTCTGACGGCTCGTTGGATGACGGTTTCGAGCTTATCAGCACCACTGCTACCGTTGATTACCATATCCGTCGTTACAACTGGGGCGATATGATGCAAGAAGCAATCGAGCACGGCTACACCAGTCACGACGCAGGCACTTGTGGCTTGCACGTTCACATGGACCGTGAATATTTCGCAGACATGCAGCAGGCTGCACCTGAAACAATCTTGACGGTAATCGTCGCCAATAACGACGAATGGATGAAGCGTTTCAGTCGCCGCACTCACTTCGGCTATTGCCAGTTCCTGCCGGAGCGTTACAAATTCCGTGCTGAGGACTTTAAAGCCAAAGATAAATACGGCAACACCCTCAACCGCAGTGACGCGCTGTGTCATCTGTTCGACGTTCGTCGCCAACTGAGCGGCCACGGTTCCTGCATGAACTTTGACGGCTACCGCACTCTTGAAATCCGTTTCAACCGCGGCACGCTGAACTTCGCGACATTCGTTGCGACCATGCAGTTCGTACAGATGTTGGCAGACATTACAAAATCCTGCCACCACGTCGAGCAGGCTTGCGAGGTTACTCTCCGTAACTTCAAAGCGTTGGCACG